>OCZT010000479.1_pt1 | contig 39489 bp, 37 predicted proteins | sample 1539031 | NCBI WGS metagenome assembly OCZT01 (sample SAMEA3539308, study PRJEB22396) | soil metagenome | biome: tundra; feature: field; material: soil | place: USA | collected 2010-05 | depth 0.15 m
GCTTTCAGGCAGAAATTCCACTTATCGTACTGTCCAGATTTCCGGGACCGGCTCAATCACCGCGACTGCGATTCTCGCATTGCAGCGGTTACGGTTTGAGATAGATAGGCCGGAACGACATACGCTGAGTATGTTCCTTCGTGCGAACCCTATGATCAAGGCGGACATGCTGGTCATTGGCGAACTCCAGATAATCCGGCAAGACAAAACGTCAGCCTCGGAGGCGAGCCCGAGCCCGCATCGCCAAAACCTAGCCTCACAACGATCTGCAGTGCAAGAAGTCCCTTCGCTCGGGCCCGTCCTGCGGGTTTGACGATGTCGACGTCCCTATGCGGTCAGGCAATCAACAAAGCGTGGCGAGATCGCGCTAGACGCATATCTCCGCGAACCTCAGGCGAGCTGTGAAATCCGTTCAAGACCGCGCACGGCAGCTGAAGGCGAAGGGGAAATAGTCCTCCATGGTCGAAAGCAGCAGCAGCCGGTGGACACCACAGGAGGATGCCCTCTTTCGAAGGATGGCAGAGGCGAACACCCGCCCCGAAATCATAGCCGCAAAACTGAATCGATCGGTTCACGCTATTAAGGCACGCGCCTATACGATCGGACTTCCGCTAAAATGGTTTAAGCTGAAGGCTAAGGGGAAATGAGCGGCAAAGAGAAAAGCACGGATCCCGGCCTGTCTGTCGCTGAGCGAAAAACTCTCAGAGACCGTGAGGCGCAAGAGGCGATCGCCGACCATGAAGAAGCTCGGACAGCATTCCATGAGAATCGCGAACGCCTACGGGAAGAACGTCTGAGGCGGGAGGTAGCGGCGGGGCCGATGCTTTATCCGGCCGCGGAGCTTCCCGACGACACGCCCATCCAAAACGTCCGATTTTCTACCAGGATCCGGAATGCACTCAATGCAGCGGGCATGAAGACGATTGGCGACGTGCGTGTTCGTTCAAGCAACAGCCAAGTCAGCGCGCGCGCCAATTGTCTCATAATTAGTAGTTATGTGTTGTTCGCGTAATGGGCGAAAGAATTGGGGTCTAAACGGGTAGATTGTACAGCAAAGTTGGCGTTCTACCAGCGGTTTTACTGGTGCGAAGACTCTCCACAAGGGATGTCGCCGTAATGAGCGGTTATGGAACTAAGCCTACAGGCATTGCCACATTGACTAAGTGTCTTTTGGCATTTTCACTGAGTTGAAGGTAGTGATGTCTTTCTAGCCGAGATACGTAGCGATTCGACCGGGCAAAAAATATCTGGGCCTGATATTACTTAGGTCTAATGAAATTTTTTTGGCCGAGATGGGAGTGTTTCCTGGTTGGACAGGTCACGGCGCCCTGAACTCAATCACTAGATGAAACCCCGCACCGCCGGTGCGAGGCTTCATTAACATGCGCTTTGGGACGCTCGAACTGAAATGCGTCTCTGTGAATAGCGTTCACGGCTACACCTGACGCTATCCGGCTTGAGACGATTTATTTCTGCGTCTCAGACTTAGCATATTCCGCCGATTGCGCCTTCACAACGCCCCAGACGTCGTCCTTGAACGCCGCAATCCAATCGGTCTGTGGCACCCATTTGCTACCATCCCACATCTCGATCCGCGTTTTGCCGCCGCCGCCATGATCCTGCGGCGTCACCGTGACGGGAGCCATCAAGCCGTTAACGCCATAGTCCTTCATGCTCTCAAGACCGTTCTTGATTTTCTCCGGCGTCAACGGCCAGCCATCTTTCTTTATCGCAAGGCGTGCGCCTTCGACGGCGATCGACCAGATCGCAAGACCGGTGTTGTAGTAGACGTCTTCGATATTCTTGCGGTCGCCGTTTCCTTTGCCCTTGTCGTAAAGCTCCTTGACGATCTCCTGAATCAAAGGCTGGTTCGACCCGCCGGCGACGTTGGTGCCGCGCTTGATCCCCTTGGCAGCATCCGCTCCGATGTTATTGATATCCACCTCGTTCATCCAATTGACGGCGATATACTTTTCGATCGGAATTCCGTTGCGCTTCATTTCGCGCGACGCGATCACGTGCATGTTCGACAGACTCCAGCTGACGATCCAGTCTGGACTGAAGCGACGGATCTGGGTCCAGGCCGAGGCCTGATCGTTTCCCGGCAGGGGATACGGGAAGAGCTGCAGGTCGAAGCCTTCTTTCGCGGCCAGCGTCTTCAAAATCCCGATAGGCTCCTGTCCGAACGGGTAATCGACGTAAAGGAATGCGACCTTGACGCCCTTCAGGTTTCCGCCGGATTTCTGCTTGATGTATTCAATATCGTTCGAGGCCTGACCCCAGTAGGTCGGACCGATCGGGAATACCCATTTGAATACGTCGCCATCGACGGCATCGCCACGGCCGGCCAAAGATTGGATCAGGACGTTGCCGTCCTTCATGATGCGCGGAAGGACGGCGCGAGACACCGGCGTCGACAACATGTCAAACACCATCACGCCCTCGCGCTTCAGCCGCTCATAGCATTCGATACCGCGCTGAGGCTCATTGCCATGGTCCTGCACGATCATTTCGATTGGATGGCCTTCGATACCGCCCTTCAAATTGAGAAGGTCCGCATAATCGCGAGCGGCCTGGGCGACCTGGGGGGTGACGAAAGTGTAGGCCTTGCTGAGGTCGTAGCAGAGAGCGAACCGCACCGGATCGGCCGCGGCCGCCGGCATGATATTAAGCGCGGTCCATGCCAGACCGGCCATAATCGATAGCAGCTTCATTTTAAGATCCTCCCTTGATCGAATTAGACTTGTTGCCGACTCTTGTTAGATTCTTTGTCAGCTGATGACTGTTTGACCAGATCATGTCAGCCACCGCTTCCTTCGCCTGTAGTGCTTGACGTCGCGCAAGTTTTGGCCCTTAGCGCCTCCTAGGTAGAATTCCTGGATGTCTGGATTTCTTTTCAACGCTTCCGCAGTATCATGCATAACGACGCGACCGCTCTCAATCAGATACCCGTGCGAGACGATCTCGAGCGCCGCGACAGCGTTCTGCTCGACAAGCAGGATCGATATTCCTTCGTCTTTGTTGATGTGGCTGATGATCTGAAAGATTTCCGCAACCAGGAACGGAGCGAGTCCGAGGCTGGGTTCGTCAAGCATCAACAGTTTTGGCTGAGTCATCAAGGCGCGCCCGATCGCGAGCATCTGTTGTTCACCACCGGATAGATAGCCCGACGCGACGGTGCGGCGTTCGTAGAGGCGAGGAAAGTAGCTATAAACCCGCTCCCTGTTGCGGTTCAGATCGCGACGGCTGCGCACAGCCGATGCGGCTACGAGGTTTTCGTCCGGCGTCAGATGCTCGAATACCCGTCGCCCCTCGATCACGTGGGCAATTCCCAGCTTGACTCGTTCCTGCGGCATCAACGTGCCGATGCTGCGGCCAAAAAAGCGCACCTCACCCCGTCTGACTTCACCTCGTTCGGCGGCGAGCAAGCCGCTGATCGATTTCAGCGTCGTGCTCTTGCCGGCTCCGTTTGCACCCAGCAACGCCACCATCCCTCCCTCGGGGACGTCGATCGATACGCCTTTGATGGCAAGGGCAACATAGTCGTAGACGACTTCGATGTTATTAAGCGATAGCGCCTTTGTGGAGGTCTGCACGTTCATGGCGGGATGCTCTCGCTATTTCTTCACGTAGCCGAAAGGCCAGACCAGGAGATAGTCGCGCAAGTTGTTGTAGATCTTTCCCAGGCCCAACGGTTCGATCAGAAGAAAGCCGATGATAAGTGCGCCATAGAGAGCCTGCGGAAGATGAGCCAGTGTCTCGATACCGAGCGAGAACCCGAACCGGGTCGCCGCCCATGAGATGAAGTTGTTCATGGCGCCGGGCATCAGCAGAATGAACGCCGCGCCGAAATAGCTGCCGATAATACTTTCCAGCCCGCCTACAATGACCATTGCCAACGCTTGGATCGAGACGTCGACAGAAAACTGTTCAGGCGTGACAGCGTGATAAAAGGTGCCGATCAGAATTGCCCCGGTCACGCCGCCGATAAAAGACGACGTCGCGAAGGCCACCAGCTTGAAGTAAAAACTGTTCACGCCGATGACGGCAGCTGCGTAGTCTTTTTCTCGAACCGCAACCAGAGCGCGGCCGAGTGCCGTTCGCCGGAGATTGAGCATGAAAGACGTAACCATGACGCACCAGACGAGTGCGACGTAGTATAATCCAGCGTCCGAAGTGATGGGCCAGCCGAGCAATCGAATATCCGGTGCTTGTAGCGTGGCCTGAGTGCCGCCGCTGATCGCAGGGACGTGCGATATCGTCCAATCCATGACGAACTGCAAGGCGAGGGTGCTGAGCGCCAGATACAGGCCCTTGACGCGGAGCGCGGCGAAGGCGAAGCCAATTCCAATGATTGCGGCCGTCAATCCGGCAAGAATGATGGCGATTTCCCAGGGGATACCGAACCCGGTGGCATGGACTGCCGCATAGGCGCCGATTCCCATCACGGCTGCATAGCCAAGGTGGAATTGTCCCGCCCATCCGAGAATTAAATTGAGGCCGAGCGCGCCGGCGGTCCATACCAGCCAGGGCAGCAGATAACTGCTGAGATAGAGGGAATTCATAAAAAGCGGCGCAGCTAGACCGAGCAGTAGCAGAATGCCGATCATACGCCGGTCGGCAGGTATCGGAAACAATGCCCGGTCGGCGGCATAATCCGTATGAAAAATCCCGGCCTGCCGGAACAGCATGCTCTCAAATCCTCTCGATGTCGTGGCGGCCATAGAGGCCGTGCGGTCGAATCAGGATGGTCAGGATCAGCATCGCCGCGTCGACGAGATCGCGGCTCGCTCCACCCAACAGCGGATCGAGAAAACTGGACGCCACGCCCTCGATAACGCCGAGCAGCATACCGGCGAGCAACGCGCCTCCAATGCTGTCCAGCCCGCCGAGAACGGCGACCGTTACGCCCTTAAGCAACAGTTGCGCAAGCGACTGGTCTACACCCTGCACTGACCCCCACAGGACTCCGGCGATCGTCGCCACCACCGCCGACATCGCCCACGACATCGCCACGCCGCGTTCGACGGAGATGCCGACCGACCAGGCCGCGGTGTAGTCATCGGAAATTGCGCGCAGGACGACACCCATCCGCGTTCGAAAGAACAGCACGAACAGGCCAAACATCACAACTGCAACTGCGGCCCCGAATGCATAAGCGCGATTAATCAGCATTGGGCCCACAAATAGCGGGGCATCGCTGATGCCCAGCGGCATCGGTCGTCCGGTGCCGCCCCAGATGGTCATCGAGCCAGCGCGCAGGAAAATTTCCAGCCCAAGGGTCATCATGAGGATCATGACGATAGGCCGGCCGGCAAGTCTGCGCAACGCGACCCGCTCGATGGCCATGCCGACGGCGAACATCGTCACGATCCCCAGCGGAATCGCCAGCCATATCGGCGCGCCCGCGTTGTTGGCGAATGCGAGCACGACGTAGGCCCCCAGCATCGTCATCGCACCTTGCGCAAGATTAGGCACCGAGGACGATTTGTAGATCAGCACGATGCCCATCGCGACCAATGAATACATCAGGCCGATAAGCGCGCCGTTGACGGCCGATTCGAGCAGAAGAGCCCAATCCATGCGTCAGGCCTCCTGTACCGACAGCGTGCGTTCGATGACGCCGACTTCGCCTGACTCGTAGCTGACCTTTGCTTTCATCAGCACCGTGTTCCGATGACCGTAGATGGCGTCGATGATCGGTTTGTAGCGCTCCTCCACGACGTTTCGGCGGATCTTGCGGGTTCTGGTGATTTCGCCGTCGTCGGCATCGAATTCCTTGTGCAGGCAGACGAATTTCCGCAACTGCAATCCGTCTGGCAGTGCGCTGTTAACGTGCTTCACCGCGGCGGCGATCAGGGCGATGACCTGCGGCTTCTGCGACAGGTCGGCATAGGAGGTGTAAGAAATGCCACGCAGTTCGGCCCAAAGGCCGACAGCTTCCTTGTCGATGCAAATGATGGCTGACAGCGTATCGCGGCCGCTTCCGAGCACCGCAGCATCCTTGATGTACGGACTGAACTTGAGCCGGTTCTCGATATAGTTGGGAATATAGCGCTCGCCCTTTGCGGTGTGTACGACGTCCGACAGGCGCCCCAGCACCACGAGGTGGCCGTCAGGTTCGATGTAACCCGCATCTCCGGTGTGCAACCAGCCGTCTTCGAGGCTTTCGCGCGTGGCCTCGTCCTGTTTGAAGTATCCGCTGAACACACTGCCGGAGCGGATCAGAATTTCGCCGGCGTCGCTTATCCGGAGATCGACGCCCGGCAGGGCACGGCCAACGGTATGCAGCCTTACCTCGTCGAGGCCCTGGATGGCGTTGTAGGCACTGGTTTCCGTCTGACCATAGAGTTGGCGCAGTTTGATGCCGAGCGCGCGGTAAAAGACGAAGGTATCCTCGCCCATCGCTTCACCGCCGGTGAAGGCGCCGCGCAACCGGGTCAGGCCGAACTGGTCCTTGATCGGTCCATAGACCAGCCATTCGCCAAGTGGGTTCAGCAACCGCTGCTTGAGGGTCGGCTGACTGCCCTCGAGCTTGCGCTTTTCGGCTGAAATGGCCGACGCCATAAAGAATTCGTAGACCAGCTTCTTCAGCCACGAGGAGTCTTCCATGCGCACCTGGATGGTGGTCAACAGATTGTCCCAGCTGGGCGGCGCGGCCAGATAGAATGTCGGCGCAATCTCGCGCAGGTTTTGCAGCACGGTCTCCTGCCGCTCGGGAATGTTGATTGTGAAGTGCAGTGCGATTCCGGCGCCCATCGTCACTGCGAAGTCGCCGACCCAGGCGATCGGCAGATAGGCCAGAATGCTCTCGCCGAACTGGAACGCTCCGCCCTGACAGGCATTTCGAACGCCGGCCAACAGGTTACGATGCGAGAGCACCACCCCCTTGGGCTTGCCGGTACTCCCGGACGAATGCACGAACACGGCCGGGCCTTCAGGCTGCGCGCGGGCGATCAACTCGTTTCGCAAGTTGGGGTTGCGGGTGAACAGCTCCGCGCCCTTTGCCTGGAGCGCGTCCCACGAGATCAGGCCCGAATTGGCGTAAGCGGCCAGTCCACGCAGATCGTCGTAGATGATGTGTTCGATCGTTGCGCCTTGTTCGCGCAGATCGAGCATTTTATCGACCTGCTCCTGGTCTTCGGCCAGCGCGAAACGCGCGCCCGCCTCGTGAACGAAGTGGCGAATTTCATCGAGGGTTGCATCCGGAAACGCCGGCATTGCGTATCCGCCGAGGGCGCCAGCGGCCAGCATCCCGGCGTAAAGTCGAGGCCGGTTGTCGCCCAGCACCAGCATGACTTCGCCTGCCTTGAAACCCAGTCCTTCGAGACCTGCGGCACAGCAAAGCACGTTCTCAAGCAGCTGCTGCCACGTCGTCTGCTTCCAGATACCCTTGCTTTTCTCGCGCATCGCGACACGATCGGGAAAGACTTCGGCATTCCGCGCCAGCACGCGGATCAGCGTGGTATCGGTTTCGAAATTCCAGGCCGAGGCCGATTCAGCGCGCGGCATGCGCGCCCCCGATGTAAGCCTCGACGACCCGAGGGTCGGCGACGACGTCGGCCGGCACGCCGCTGCCGATCATTTCGCCATAATTCAACGCCAGCATGCGATCGCAAATGCCCGTGATGACGTCCATGTGGTGCTCGATCAGCAGCACGGTGACATTGCGTTCATCGCGTGCATCCAGGATGAAGCGCGCCATGTATTCCTTTTCTTCCTGGTTCATCCCTGCCATCGGCTCGTCGAGGATCAGAAAGCTGGGCTCGGCCGCCAGGGCACGCGCCAATTCGACGCGTTTCTTCAGGCCGATCGGAATCCCGTCGACCAGTTCGTCACGCACGCCTTCAAGCTGCAGAAACTCGATCACGTCTTCGACCGCGGCGCGGTTCAACGTCTCGTCGTTGCGGGCAAGCCACCAGTAGAGCGCTGTACGTCCTACACTCGGCTTCATGTGAATGTGACGGCCCAGAAGGATGTTATCGAGCACGCTCATACCGTTGAAGAGCGCAAGGTTTTGGAACGTGCGGGCAACTCCCAACGTCGCGATATAGTGTGGCGCCAGGCCCGTGATGTCACGGCCGTTCAGCAGAATGCGCCCGCGCTGCGGCGGATAAAATCCGGTGATAGCGTTGGTGAGGGTGGTCTTGCCGCATCCGTTGGGACCGACGAGGCCGAATATCTCGCCGCGTTCGATCCGCATATTGATGCCGTTCAGCGCGACGATCCCGGCAAAGCGCCGCTCGACGGATCGACATTCGAGTACCGGCCCGGCGCTTTCACCAGCAAGATCCAATCTGTCTCCTCCACGCGTCATCGGCGTTGGCTCAGCGCAACTCAGAAGGCCGGCCATTCTTTCTTGTCGATCGACATCCGAAGCTAACGAACGTTAGATTTCCATGCAAGCCGCTTGACCGCGCGGCGTCTCGTCAATTGGGTCGAGATCGTGCGGGATAATGCCGCCGGAGCGATCACAACCATAGTCATAGTCCGACCGTCTCATGAGGAGCCGACGACGGGCATGGCTTTCGCTGGCTGACTTCGTCTATCGGGACATGCCGCATGGGGCGGCTTATTTCTCGCTGAATTTCGGCTCGCGCTTCTCGCGAAAGGCCGCGACGCCTTCGCGCGCGTCCTCGTGCATAAAGAGAAGCGGAAAGCCATCGATGGCGTGACGCATCTCGTCACCGCCGAGGCCGCGGTTGTAGAACGATTTGGCCATTTGCACCGCGAGTCGCGGCTTCGACGCGATCCGTTCCGCGAACGCGATGGCGTCCGCAAGCACGCTGCCGTGCGACACCACGCGCAGCACAAGGCCGAGGCGGCAAGCTTCCTCCGCGGAGATCGGATCGCCGAGGATGCTCATTTCCTTCGCCTTGGCGCGGCCGACAATGTCCTGCAGCCGCACGATCGCAAACCCCGGCAACAGACCAAGCTTGATTTCCGGCACCGCGAACCGCGCGCGGTCGGATGCGATTATGAAGTCCGACGCCATTGCAAGCTCGAATCCACCGCCATAGGCGATGCCATTGACCGCCGATATTACTGGCTTGCGGGTGTTTTCGGGCGCGGCCAGCACCTCCAGCGCCGCGATCAGGAAAGCGCGCGCCTTTTCGGGATCGAAATCGAAGTCGCCAATGTCGGCGCCCGCGCAGAATGACTTGTCGCCGCTGCCCGTGATGATGACGACCCGGATGGCGGGGTCCGCATCGGCCTTCTTCAGGCCTTCGAGGATCCCGCTGCGGATGCCGACGCTCAGGGCATTGAGCTTGTTCGGCTCGTCGAGCGTGAGGATAGCGATCTTGCCCCTGGTTTCGTAGTTGACGCTGCCCAATCGCATTGCGCTCCCCATTGTTCGTCGTTATCAGCGGATGGCCTTCGTATTTCTAACCGATCATGGTGTATCCGCCCGAGACCGACAGGACCTGGCCGGTGACGTAGCCCGCCGCCGAGGATGCAAGGAAAACCACGGCGTTGGCGGTATCTTCGGCGCGGCCGAGCTTGCGCAGCGGCAATGACTTGGCGATCTTTTCGAATTGCTCCGGCGTGAAAAAGGAATCCGTCTTGGTCCACATGCTGGTGTTGCCGATTTCGTCGGCGCCTTGCGGCAGGGTGACGCCCGGGCAGACAACATTGCAGCGGATACCGTAGCGTCCATTTTCCTTGGCGATGGTCTTCATGAAGGAGTTGATCGCGGCCTTAACGCCGCCATAGACCGCTTCGCGTGGTTCGCCGGACCGGCTGGCATCCGAACTGATTGATACGATCGCGCCGGTATTCTTCGGGATCATGATGTCGAGCACGCATTTGGTGCAGTTGAGCATGCCGACATAGTTGATCTGGATGATCTTCTGCCAGAGTTCCGGCGTGGTCTGGGTGAAGAACATGAGCTGGTCCCAGCCAACATTGTTGACCAGCACATCGACGGTGCCGTGTTTGTCAGTCGCCGCCTTGAACATGGCTTTGACTTGATCCATGTCGGTCACGTCGGTCTTGATGGCCTGAACGCTTGCCGCGCCTTTCTGCCTGGCGAGCTCTGCCACCTTTTCGGCCTGCCCCTCGTCGAGGTCGCCAATGGTGATATGGGCGCCTTCGACCGCGAAGCCGAGCACGATGGCGCGGCCGATATTGGAGCCGCCGCCGGTGACCACGACCGATTTGCCCTTCAGATTCAGATCCATGTGGACGCGCTCCCTGTGCTGAAATTGAACTACGGTTGCCGGTCCGGCTCTACGACCACGACAATTGCATTGCGCTCGACGGTTTCGCCCGCCCGGCAATTGACGGCGGTGACCACGCCGTCGGTTTCGCTGCTAATGCGCAGTTCCATCTTCATCGATTCCAGGATGGCGGCGACATCGCCCGCCTTGATCCTGTCGCCGATCGCAACATTGACTTTCAGGATCATGCCCATCATCGGCGCGCGCAGTTCGCCGCTGGTCTCCGCGGCCGCGCTGATGTAGGTGAGGTAGGGAATGGCCGTCAGGGTATTGACGCCACGGCGATCGTGGACGAACACCGTCTGATCATGCTGGTAAATCCGTACGGTCTCGCGGCGAGCTCCGATTATGGCGCTGAAGCTGTCATCTTCCAGCGGGATCAACCTGACCAGCCGCTTGTCGTCGTTGACGCCGACCATCATGGTGCCATCGGCCTGCCGCGGAGCAAATCTGATCTCGGCGCTCGCCCCCGCAGCCTCGAGATGCAGTATCGGGATCGGAGACAGCCCGTCGTCGCCAGCCGCCATTTGCCATCCGGTCATCTCGCGCGACTGCCACGGGCTATCGGCCGCGGGTGGGCGTTGCCGGATCATCCAGAAGTAGGCTCCCAGCGCGAGCGCTTCGGTGTCCGCACCCTTGGCCTTGTCCACAAGCTGGTCGATCTCTTCGTCGATCAACCGGGTGTGGAAGGTAGCGTCCCGCGTCGCGGGCAGGCCGATCAGGCGTTTGAGAAATGCCTGATTGGTCGTAATGCCGAAAATCGAAGTTTCGTCGAGCGCGAGGCCAAGTTTGTCGAGCGCCGCGTCGCGCGTTTCGGCGTGAGCGATCAGCTTGGCCAACATTGAGTCGTAATAGGGTGTAACGGTCGACCCGCTTTCGACACCGGTCTCGACGCGAATGCCATCGGCCGGAAATTTGACATAAGCGAGGTCCCCGGAGCAGGGGAGAAAATTGTTCGCGGGGTCTTCCGCGCAGATTCGCGCCTCGACGGCATGGCCGTGGCACCGCACGTCGCTCTGAGCAAAAGGCAATCCCTCGCCGGCGGCGATGCGCAGCATTGTCTCGACGATATCGATGCCTGTCACCATTTCGGTGACGGGGTGCTCGACCTGGAGGCGCGGGTTCACTTCCAGAAAATAATAGGCGTCTCCGCTCAGGATGAATTCGACCGTGCCGACCCCGCGATAGTTCAGGCGCTTGCCGAGCCGCACCGCGTCGGCGACCATTCTGTCGCGAAGCGTGGCGGAAACATTGGCGGCAGGGGCTTCCTCGATGAGCTTCTGGTGACGCCGCTGCAGTGAACATTCACGCTCAAACAGGTGAACCACGTTGCCTTGGCCGTCACCGGCGATCTGTACTTCGATATGGCGCCCGCGTTCGACCAGTTTTTCGATGATCAGCCCAGGATAGCCGAACGAGTTTTTTGCCTCGCGCATGGCCGATTCGATTTCGTCGGCAAGGCCGTCGAGATGCGAGACGGCACGCATGCCCTTGCCACCGCCTCCCGCCGCGGCTTTCAGCATCACCGGAAGCCCGAGTTCACGCACGGTCCCGGCGATCTCGGTGGCATCTTCGCTGGGCGTCTTGCTGCCGGGGACGGTCGGCACGCCGGCCGCTTCGGCCTCGCGCTTGGCGGAAGCCTTGTCCCCGAGCCGCTCGATTGTCTCGGGCGTGGGACCAATGAAGACGAGGCCGGCGGCCTCGACGGCGCGCGCGAAGGCAGCATTTTCGGCGAGAAAACCGAAACCGGGATGAATCGCCTGCGCGCCTGACGTTTTCGCCGCGTCGATCACAGCGTTGATCCGCAGGTAGCTTTCGGACGCGGCCGCATTGCCGATCTCGACGGACTCGCCGATCATCCTGACGTGCAAAGCCTCGGCATCGGCTGCGGAGTGGACACCGGCTACCGCAATCCCCAATCGATGACAGGTTCGCGCAATGCGGCAGGCGATTTCACCGCGATTGGCGATCAGGATTTTCTTGAACACCGGGCGATATCCTCTCTCGTCACATTCTGAACACGCCAAATTCGGTGTCCTGCTGCGGCAGGCGGCCGGCAAGATCGAGTAGCAGCGCCATCACATTGCGGGTTTCGAGCGGATCAATCACCATGTCACACCAGGTGTTGCGGGCGAAATTGTAGGCGTTGGCAAAGTCTTCGAACGTCTTGCGTACCGGCGCCCGATAGGCCTCGCGCTGTTCGTCGCTCCAGCTTGTGCCGTCGCGCCTGTGCCCTTCGTCCTTGACCATGGCAAGCGTATTTGCGGCCTGGTCGGGCCCCATGATCGCGGAGCGTCCGTTCGGCCACATCATCATCGCGTGGGGCTTGAAGGCGCGGCCGCACATCGCGAGATATCCGGCGCCGTAGGCATTGCCGATGATCAGCGTGTATTTCGGCACGTTGGCGCTGGCCATCGCCGTGATCATCTTGGCGCCGTGCTTGGAGATGCCGCCTTCTTCCGCCTCGCGCCCAACCATGAACCCGGTAACGTCGGCCATAAACAGCAACGGGATATTGCGCTTGCAGCAGAGATCGATGAAGTGCGTGGCTTTCAGCGCGCATTCCGAGAACAGAACGCCGTTGTTGCAGAGAACTCCGATCTCAAATCCCATGATGCGCGCAAAGCCGGTGATCAGCGTATCGCCATAAAGCGGTTTGAATTCGTGAAACTCGCTGTCGTCGACGAGACGCGCGACGATATCGCGGTTGTTGGTGGGCACGCGCGGGTCGGCGCTGATCAGTCCGTAGATATCGCTGGGATCGCAGCGCGGCGGGCGCGGCGGCGCCACGTTCCACCGTTGCGCCGGGATCTCGCCGAGATGGGCGACGATGTCGCGGGCGATCGCAATCGCGTGGCTGTCGCTTTCCGCCAGATGGTCGGTCACGCCGCTGACGCGGCTGTGCATTTCTCCACCACCGAGCGCTTCCACGCCGACTTCTTCCTTTGTCGCGGCGTAGACGAGCTGCGGCCCGCCGAGGAACATCGCGCCCTGATTTCGTACAATGACGGTTTCGTCACACAGCGCCGGCATATAGGCGCCTCCGGCGGTCGAAGGGCCGTGGACGATGGCGATTTGCGGGATGCCTTCGCTCGACATCCGGATCTGGTTGTAAAAGATCGAACCGAACTGCCCTTCATCGGGGAAGATATTGGGCTGGTCCGGTAGATTGGCGCCGCCAGACTGGACCATGGTGACGCAGGGCAGCCGGTGCTGCCAGGCAAACCGCTGCGCGCGTACGTGCTTCTTGCAGGTGATGCCGTAATAGGTGCCGCCCTTCACCGTGGCGTCGTTGGCGATGATCATGCAGGCGCGACCCGACACCATCCCTACGCCGGTGATAATGCTGCCGCCGGGCGGCACGCCTTCATACATGCCTTCGCCAGCGAGCTGGCAAAATTCGAGAAACGGCGAGCCAGGGTCGAGCAGGGCCGTAATGCGTTCGCGCGGCAGCAACTGCTTGCGCTTTTTGTGCAGCCGCCGCGCCCGCTCCGGACCGCCAATGACCGCGGCCGCGCGGCGCGCCCGGAGATCGGCGATCCGCTCGTCGTAGACTTTCCGGTTGCGGCGGTACTCGTCGCTCCCTGCGGAAACGTCGGACTTCATGACGGCCATCGCCGGCGATCCTAATAGCTGCGCGGCAAGCCCATCACGTGCTCGCCGATATAGTTGAGAATCATTTCCCGATTGAGGGGCGCGGTCTTCAGCAGCCGCACCAGTGGATAGATATCGAAGATGCCATACTCCTTGGTGAAACCGTTGCCGCCATGGCACTGCACGGCGGTATCCACCGCCTTGATGCCGGCGTCGGCGGCCGCAAGCTTTGCCATATTGGCAAACTCGCCGGCTTCGCGGCCCTGATCAAAAATCCATGCAGCCTTCAGTGTCATCAGGGAGGCAATCTCAATATCGGTCCGGGCGCTCGCCAGCGGATGCTGCAATCCCTGGTAGGCGCCGATCGGTACATTGTTGAAAACCTTGCGCTCCTTGACGTATTCGACGGCGCGGTTCAGCGCGTAGCGACCCAGACCGCAACAGATCGAGCCTACCAAAATCCGTTCCGGATTAAGGCTTTTGAACAGAATGCTGAAACCCTTGTCGATCTCGCCGACGATATCTTCCGGTCCCAAGTCAACATCATCGAAGAACAACTGCCACTGCGTTTCCGGCGCCGGGATACTGACCGGAATGTATTGCTTCTGCAGCCCCTTGGCTTTCAGATCCACGACAAACAAGGTGAAGCCGTCGGTCTTCTTCTGGGTTTCGCTGTGCGGTGTGGTTCGCGCCACGACCAGCGCATGGTCGGCGCCGTCGGCGTCGGTAATGAACGTCTTCTGGCCGTTCAGCGCGAAGCGGTTGCCGCGCCTTTTCGCCATTGTGGCCGTTCGGATCGTGTTGCTTCCGGCGTCGGCCTCGGTGATCGCAAAACAGAAGCGCGTTTTGCCTTTGCAGGCATCGGGCAGGTAACGCGCCTTCTGCTGTTCGGAACCGTACTTGGCTATAAAGCCCAGGCTCATCGCGGCGCCGACGACGAGATTGAGCAGCGGAATTCCGTTGTTCGACAATCCTTCAAGGAAGAGGTGCATTTCGACCATGCCCTGGCCAGCACCGCCATATTCCTCGGGCACCATCGTTCCGACGAACCCGTCCTCCGCAACGCGTTGATACAGCGCGTCGGGAAACACGTGCTTCTCGGCGCATTCCATCCAGTATTTGCGATCGAATTTCTGCGCGACCAGGTTTCCGTATTCAAGGATCTGCCGCTGCTCGTGCGTAAGATCAAAGTCCATGCATCAACTCCGTCGCCGGTGGTCGCGCGATCATCGAAGAGCGTTCCCTGTTGCCGGGCGTGCATTGCGGAAAAGACGGTCGTGGCGCCGGCATGATGTGCTTGCCATCTTTAGGCAGAAGCCTCTAGGATTTCAATCTAACAATTGTTCGAAATCGAACAATTGTTAGAAAATAAATAGTGTAAAGCTCCGTCCGCTGTCCGCACGCCGAGTTGTTCAGAAAAGCCGCCAATGATTGCCGCGATGAAATCCGCCGTCGCAACCGGCTCCGACGAATTCAAACGCAATCGCGCGCACTATTTGGCGCGGATCGATGACCTCCGCAAGCGCCGGGCGGAGGCCAATCAGGGCGGCTCCGTCAAGGCTCGTGCCCTGCACAAGTCGCGAGGCCAATTGCTGCCGCGCGAACGCATCGCGGCGCTGATCGATCCCGGCTCGCCGTTTCTCGAGTTCGGCCATCTGGCGGGCGAGGGGATGTACGACGGCGTGCCGCCCGGCGCGACGATCATTACGGGTGTCGGACAGGTCTGTGGCCGCAGCTGCATGCTCATTGCCAACGACGCCACGGTGAAGGGCGGAACGCTGTTCGGCATGACGACGAAGAAGCATACCCGCGCCCAGTTGTTCGCCTGGCAACACCGGCTGCCCTGCATCACCATGGTGCAATCAGGTGGCGGGTTCCTGCCGGATATCGCCAATATCTTTCCGGACGAAGGACAGGCCGGATCGATCATGTATAACCAGGTCAAGATGTCGGCCGAGAACATCGCCCAGATTGCCATCGTTCACGGCCCTTCGACCGCGGGCGGCGCCTACATTCCGGCGTTGTGCGAGGAAGTGGTGATCGTACGCAACCAAGGCGCGATGTTTCTCGGCAGCCCGCAACTCGTTTTTGCCGCGACCGGCGAAACCATCGAGGTCGAACCGCTCGGCGGCGCGGAGATGCATAGCCGGATCAGCGGCGTCACCGATCATATCGCCGAGAGTGACAGCCACGCGCTGGCAATCGCGCGCAATATCGTCTTCAATCTTGGAGAGCCGCCGCGATTGCGCTGGACGGTCGAGAAGGGCGAACCGCCTTGCCATGCGACCGAGGAAATCTATGGAATCGTCAGCGCCAACCGACGCATCCCGACGGACAACCGGGAGATCCTGGCGCGCCTCATCGACGGCAGCCGCTTTCAGGAGTTCAAGCGTCTCCACGGCGAAACCATGCTATGCGGATTTGCCCGCATCCACGGTTTCGAGATCGGCATCCTGGCCAATAACGGCGTGCTGTTTTCGGAAAGTGCGGTCAAGGGGGCGCACTTCATCGAACTGTGCTGCAAGCGCGACATTCCTCTGCTTTTCCTGGTCGATGTCTCCGGCTTCATGGTCGGGTCCGCCGTCGAGCGTCAGGGCATTGCCAAGCTTGGTGCCAAGTTCATGACCGCGATGGCCTGCGCCGATGTGCCGAAATACACCATCATTACCGGCGGCTCCTATGCTGCGGCTTATTTTGCGATGCTGGGCCGCGCGTTCAAGCCGAATGCCACGCTGATGTGGCCAAGCGCCCACGCCGCCTTGATGGGGCCGGAGCAGGCGGCGACAACGCTCGCGATGGTGCGCGACAATATCCATCAGCGCGAAGGTACCTCCTGGACCGACGAAGAACGCGAAAATTACAAGCAGCCGATCCTGAGGGATTTCGAGGCGTTCGCCGATCCCTATAACTACGCCCGCCATTTGTGGTGCGACATGGTGATAGAGCCTGCGGAGACCCGTGAGGTGATGGCGCTGCTGCTCGACCTGGCCGGCCGGACGCCAGCGAAGCCGACCAGATTCGGTGTATTTCGGATGTAGCTGCTTCGCCTGTCAGGCTATGCCCGCCTGAAGCGCGGCAGCGTCACATCCTCGCTGATTTTTTCGCAGACGAGCATGACGTCCATGTCGAACGTGACCTCTTCGGGTTTGCCGCCGGTATAGGTGCTGATCATCCGCGGGCCTTCCTCCAGATCGATCAGCAAAACAGCGTAGGGAAGATCGGCCTTGAAAGCGGGTCCCGGTGCGCGGTGTACCACGCTGAAGGAATGTACCTTGCCGCGCCCGCTTGCCGGACGATGGGAGAGATCCCCGCCGCCGCATTGTCGGCACATTGCCTGCTGGTAGTATTGCACGTGGCCGCAATCGACGCAGTGCTGCAGCAGCAGCACGCCGTCGCGCAGACCGCGCCAGAAGGCGGCGGAATCCGCATCGGGCGCCGGCACCGGCTTCCTCATGGCGTCTTCGGACGAGATCACAGCGTGTGCTCCGTGCCCAGAATGGTGGTGGCATTGGTTGCGAAACCCGCGCCGAGGCTGTGCACCAGCCCCAGTTCCGCAGCCGGCACCTGGCGTTCGCCGCACTGGCCGCGCAATTGTGCGATGACCTCATGAAAATGGAACAGCGATCCGGGCATTCCCGAATGGGCGAATGACAACAGTCCGCCATGGGTGTTCGATGGAATCTGGCCGCCGTAGGTCATATGGCCGTCCGCGACGAAACGGCCGCCTTCGCCCTTGGGGCAGAAGCCGAGATCTTCCAGCATCATGATGACGGTGCCGGTGAAGCAGTCATAGACGCCGGCGACGTCCATGTCCTTCGGGCCATACCCGGCCATCTCGTATGCCTTTCGGCTCGACTCGACCGCGCCGGTGGTGGTCAGCGACGGCATCAGGAAAATATGTTCGTGGGTATAGCACTCGCCGCCGCCCAAAATGTAGATCGGTCTCTCGATGCCAAGCTCCTTCGCATGTTCGGCCGAGGTCAGAATGAACGCCGCGCCGCCATCGGAAATCAGCGAGCAATCGAGCTTGTGGTAGGGCGTCGTCACCATGCCCGAATTGAGCACGTCGTCCAGCGTGATCGGCGTGGTCTGCTGCGCGCCGGGGGTACGCATCGCGTGACGCCGCTGGATTACGGCGACTTCCGCGAGTTGCTCCGGCGTGGTGCCGAAATCCTTCATATGCCGGTGTGCGGTCATGGCAAAGGTGTTCGCGACCGGGATGCCGAACGGCATTTCATATTGCTGGTCGCGGCTTTCCGTCATCGAGCGTAGCGCCAGATCCGGCGTCAGGCCGGTCAGAAGACTGTCGCCGCCGACGACGAGCACGACCTCCGCGAGGCCGCTGTGAATAGCGGCGGCGCCGATATTGAACATCGTCGCCGCCGTCGCGCCGGATACCTGCAGCGTATTCGAGAAGGTTGGCTGAATGCCAAAATACTCGCTGAATGCCACGCTGAAGCGGTGGAACGGGGATGCGAAGGCGTGGCACGACAGCACGCCATCCACCTCGCTCTTCTGGATGCCGGCATCGGCCAGCGCCTTCTTCGCCGCGTCCGCGGCAAGCCACAGCGGGCTCTTGCCGGGCACCTTGCCGACCGGCGACATCCCGATGCCGATAACAGCGACCTTGCCGCGGAGGTTGTTCCTGGTCATGGGAAGCCCTTGGCGAGCCGGGCCTCAAGCTCGTGCCGCTGGACCTTGCCGCTGGTGGAGCGGGGAAATTCCGAGAAATCGATGAACCGGAATTGCCGCGGCCGCTTGTAGGCCGCGAGATCGCGCCGGCACAATTCGAGCAAATATGCCTCGGTGACCGTCTCGTCGCGACAGGACACAAAGGCGACGGGGACCTCGCCCCACTTCTGATCCGCGGCCCTTACGACGGCGGCCTCGGTGATGCGGGTGTCGCTCATCAAGACGCGTTCGATCTCGGCCGGATAGACGTTCTCGCCGCCGGTCTTGATCATGTATTTGGCGCGATCGACGAAATCGAGCGAGCCGTCTTCATTGCGCCGGAACACGTCACCCATGTGAAACCAGCCGCCGCGAAAATCGCTCGCGTTGGTTTCCTCGGCCTGCCAATAGCTGGAAAACAGCGTCGCGCTGCGAATGGCAAGCTCGCCGGGCATGCCCGGCGCCACTTCATTATCGGAAGCGTCGACGAGCTTGATCTGGCAAAACGCGCTCTGTTGCTTTGACAGGCGGGTCGGGATTTCGCCCACTGCGATCAGGGCCCTCGTCGCGGGCGGCAATCCCGTTTCGGTCGAACCGAAGCTGTTGAGGTACGGCGCCTGCAGCAGTTCAGTCACTTCGGCGACGGTATGCGGGGGGACCAGATCAGCCATCGCGCCGCAAACGCCAACGCCTTTCACCGTTGTCGGCTGTGCCTTGAGCGCAGCGACAAACGCTTCCACCATGCCGGGGATCAAGACCAGCCAGCCGATATGGTGCCGCTCCACGGCAGCAAGCAGCGGCTCGACCTGGAAACCATCGATCATCACTACCGTCCCGCCGCGAAGAAGCGTTGCCAGGCCGTGATCCGTGGACGCCATATGAAACATCGGCGCCCACGCGACAAAGCAATCGCGATGTGAAATGCTCAGCTCGGAGCTGAACACCAGCGCGCGCATGACCATCGCGCGATGTGAGATCACGGCGCCTTTCGGCAGGCCCGTGGTCCCGCTGGTATAGAGGATCACCAGGCCGTCTTCGGAATCCGCTACAATGGGCGCGGGGTGACCGCTTTGTTGCTGGAGGAGCCGGTCGTAATGCGAGCCGATTTCAATCACCTCGCGGCTTTCGACAGCAGGAGCCCCCAGATTGCCGGCGAACTCCTCTTCAACGATCACGAGTTTCGGCGACACCAGCCCGACGCAGTAGGCGAGCTCGCGCTGCGACAGCCGCCAGTTCAGACACGCGGTCATAACGCCCAGATTTGCAGCTGCCAGTTCGACCTCAAAATATTCCGGACGATTGTGCGACAGCAGCGCTATACGATCGCCGCGGCGAAGACCGTGACTTGCCAGCATCGCGGTTGCGCGCTGGACGCGGTCCAGCAACTGCCCGTAGCTGATCTGCCGTCCCTGATATTCGATTGCTGTCGAGGCTGAGTGAATCTGCGCGCAGCTGCGAAACAATTCGCCGACCGTGGGAACGGCGCCCGCGACCATGGAGGGAGTGCTTTTGAGTTCGCCTGTCATTTGCCGTTTCCCCCAAAGGCGTTTTTCGTCGTCTTGCGACCGACGATTTGTTCCGAAACTATAGGCTTGCAGCGTATTCCGATCAAACCTAAATTCTAACATCTGTTCGAAAGAATTCATAACCGGTTGCGCGCAAGCGATCGAAGGGCCAGAGTCGGCCCGCAATAGACAAGGGGAGTTTCATGTCCGACCGTTACGCCGCCTACACCAAGCTGAAGATCGACTATCCGTCGAAACGAATTCTGCGGCTCACCTTCGACCGGCCCGAGACGTATAACTCTGTCGATGCCGAAACTCACACCCAGCTGACGCATATCTGGCGCGACATCAACGATGATCCCGATATCAATGCCGTCATCGTTACCGGAGCCGGCAAGGCGTTTTCCGCCGGCGGTGATTTCGAGCTGATCAAAAGCATTCTCGACAATCCGGTGGCGCGCATGGCGACCTGGAAGGAGGCCAAGGACCTCGTCTACAACGTCATCAATTGCAACAAGCCGATCATCTCGGCCATCAACGGCGTCGCGGTAGGCGCAGGCCTCGTCGTCGGCATCCTCGCCGACATATCGATCTGCGGAAAGTCGGCGCGCATTGTCGACGGTCATACACGCCTTGGCGTCGCGGCGGGCGATGTGGCCTGCATTATTTGGCCGCTGCTGTGCGGGCTTGCGAAGGCGAAATACTATCTGCTGACCTGCAAGCCGCTATCGGGCACGGAAGCCGAGCGGATCGGGCTTGTCTCGCTGTGCGTTGAAGATGCGGATTTGCAAAAGATCGCCCTCGAAACGGCCGAGGATCTCGCGAACGGCGCGCAAAGCGCGATCCGCTGGACCAAATACGCGTTGAATAATTGGCTGCGGGTGAATGGACCGCTGTTTGATACCTCCACCGCGCTGGAGATTCTTGGCTTCACCGGCGCCGAGGCGCGCGAGGGCCTTGCCTCGCATCTCGAGAAGCGCAAGCCGGTGTTCCCACAGGACTGCCCGATCTGACGGTCGCCAGGAGAAACGATATTCCCCGGGAAGGCTAGGTCCGCCTGGCCTTCGTTTGCGGCTCATGGGACGCGGAGTTTCTCGCGTAGCCGTTCGACGGCTTCGGGATTGGCAAGCGCGGAGAGATCGCCGGGATCCTTGTGTTCGAACACCGCCCGCAGCACCCGGCGCATGATCTTCAGATTGCGGGTGCGCGGCAGATCTTCGACAAACAAGATCGTTTCGGGACGATACGATGCGCCCATCCCCTCGACGATGGCGGATGAGAGTTCGCTCGCGAGGCCGCTATTTCCCTCCACATTCGGCATCGGCACACAGGCGCAGACAATAGCTGAGCCTTTCACCGGATGCGGAATGCCGAACACGGCTGCTTCCGCGACCTTGCCCGTCGCGATCAGGATACCCTCAAGCTCGGCAGGCCCGGTACGCTTGCCGGAAATCTTGATTGTGTCATCGGAGCGGCCGAGAATATAGTAGAGCCCGTCATGGCCGCGCATCGCAAAGTCGCCGTGTACCCACAGGCCGGGAAGCGTGCTCCAGTAGCTTTCGATATAGCGCGCATCGGCTTTCCACAGGCTCTTGGTCAAACCGATCGACGAATGCCGCAGCACCAGTTCGCCGACCGTCCCGGCGGGCACCCGCCGTCCCGTCATGTCGACAATGTCGGCGCCGACGCCGAGCGCTGGCCGTGAGAACGAACAAGGGTTCATCGGGTGATTTGGCGTGCCCGTGAAGATGCAGCCTCCGACTTCGGTTCCGCCTGAAATATTGATGATCGGGATTTTCTTCTTGCAGACGTGCTCGAAATACCAGAGCCACGGCGTCGCGGTCCATGCCTCGCCGCCGGAGGCGGTGATCCGCAGGCTCGAGAGATCGTAATCTTCGACCTCCAGTCCATAGCGCATCAGGCTGCGAACGATCGTCGGCGACACGCCGAGGTAGGTCACCCGATGATCCGCGATCAGGCGCCAAAATCGTCCGGTGTCCGGATAATCCGGCGTGCCTTCCGCGATCAGTAGGCTGCCGCCGGCGAAACTCGGAATACAGGCGCACATCGCGCCCACCATCCAGCCCATGTCGCTGAAGAAGAAAAAGCGATCCGACGATTTGAAGTCCCCGCAGATGATCATGTCGCGGGTGACCATCGAACCAATAAAACTGATGTGGGTCCAGATGCAGCCCTTCGGTTCACCCGTCGTGCCCGACGTATAGAGCAGGATCGCCGGGTCTTCCGCCTGCATCTCCGCGGTTGCGATGGCTCCGTCCTTGCCGGCAACGACATCGCTCCACCAGCGGTCGCGTCCCTCGCGCATGGGTGTTTCGATTTCGAGACCATCGCGACCGGCGACGATCACATGCCGTACCGTCGGCGAGGCCTCAAGCGCCACGTCGAGCACCGATTTAAGCGGTGCCGGCACGCCGCGCCGCCACGTCCCGCTCGCGGTGATCACTGCCTTGGCTTCACCGTGGTTCAAGCGGGATTGGATCGGACTCGGGCCGAACCCCGAGAACAGCGGCATGACAATCGCGCCCAGCTTCAATACCGCGAAGAAGGCGGCGAAGGTCTCCGGTAGATTCGGCATGTAGATCGCGACCACGTCGCGCTGGACAATGCCGAGATCGCGCAGCCCCTGTGCCAGCCGCCCAACTTCACGGTCGAATTCACCGTAAGTCAGCGAGCGTTGTTCGCGCTTGTCTTCGCCTTCCCAGACGAGAAATGTCTGGTCCCACACCGCAGTGCCGCGATGCTTGTCGATGCAGTTCAGGACGATGTTGGTGGTGCCGCCGACGCACCAACGCGCCCACGGCTGACCGCGCGAGAGATCGAGCATTTCGTCATAATGCCGGTAGAACCTGACATCACAGAACTTGAAAACTTCTTCCATCAGCCATGCGGGATCGGTGTCTGCCTTCGACGCAAGATCGTCGTAGTCCTGCTGGCCGGTCGCGCGAAGGAATGCCGTTAAATTGCTCTGTGCCACCAGTTCCGGCGGCGGCATCCACATATACTGCGTCGCATCTTTCATGGGCTATCTTGCGAACTAGGTTTCGAACCAAGCCGGGGTAAGCGCGATCGCGTGGAAGCTAACGCTCCGACACGATTTGGGTCAATGGCGGGACTGACTATCTTTCAATTCTAACATTTGTTAGATAAAAGGGCGGTTTGCCAGCGCAGGGGGGAAGGGAATGGAGCCGAACGCTTGCCTTCCCGAGTTTCTTGTATCGACAGCATTTGTCGATAGCGATTCATCCGAGGTTCGCGAGTTCGTCTCGCGTAGCCTGGACGGCGCGGAAGATCTGTCGGCAACCGACAAGGCGATCCGCCTGTTCGAGGCCGTACGTGACCGGATCAGATACGATCCATTCAATGTCGGCACCACCGAGGACGATTACCGTGCCAGCCGGATCGCGGGGAAACCTTCGAATTACTGCGTACCCAAGGCGATCCTGTTAACCGCTGCGTTACGCGCTGTCGGAATTTCGGCGGCGGTCGGATTCGCCGATGTCCGCAATCATTTGAATTCGCCGAAGCTTGCGGACCTGATGGGAACGGACCTGTTCATTTACCATGGCTACGTCGCGCTTTGGCTCGATGACAGGCTGTTCAAGGTCACGCCCGCGTTCAACACCGAGCTGTGCGAACGATTCGGCGTCAGGCAGTTGATCTTCGACGGGAAAAGCGACGCGCTGTTTCACGAGTTCGACACCCACAGCCATCGCCATATGGAATATGTCAACGATCGCGGCTGGTTCGCCGATCCTCCGATCGGACAGTTGCTGCAGGATTTTCACACCACCTATCCGAAGTTATGGCAGTCGAGCATTCATCGCGTGTCCGTCAGTGACGCTGCATTCAGTGGCGAACGATAAGACGTAATCCGAGACGGCCAGCGCTTATTCGGACGCCTTTTGCATTCCCTTAGGGCTGTTTGGCGTACTGAACGGCTATTCGCCCGACCTTCTCGCGGGCGATGACGAGTTTCTGAATCTGCGCGGTGCCGTCGCCAATTTGCAGGCCCATCACGTCGACATAGCGCTGATGGAACGGCAGGTTCGTAGTGTAGCCGTAATGGCCGTGGGTGAGGAGACACTGGTGGATGATCTCGCAGGTCACCTTTGGCACGTACCATTTGCACCAAGCCCACGGTCCCGCAGCGAAAGCGTGTAGTAGCAAAGCTGCCGCATCATGGTGAGCTGGGTTTCGGCTTCCGCGAGCGGAAAGCTCACGCCCTGAAACTGTGCGATCGGCCGCTCGAAGGCGATGCGGCCGGTCGTGTACTGCCATGCTTCATCGACGGAGGCCTGAGCTGGTCCGATGCATTCGAGGCCGATCAGGGCTCGGCTGTAGTCGAAGCCGGACATGATCTTGGAGAAGCCCTTGTTCTCCTCTGCCATTAGACATTCGGCTGGGATCAAGACGTCGTCGAAGAACACGGAGCCGCGACCCACCGGTTTGGTGCCGATGTCGTCGAAATGCGTGCGGGTGATTCCTTTTTGGTTGAGATCGACAAAGAAGGCGCTAACGCCGCGTGCGCCATCCTCGATCGTGCCGGTGCGCGCGAAGATGACCGCGGCGTCGCACTGATCCGAGAAGCTCATCGACGTCTTTTCGCCGTTGAGACGATAACCATTTCCGAACTTCTCGGCGCGCATGATGAGGTTGGCCGCATCGGAACCGCCGCGCGGCTCGGTGAGGCCGAGACCGATGATGGCTTCGCCGCGCGTCACCCGCGGCAGCCATTCCTGTGCGATGTCGGGCGATGCGTGTCGGGCGACCATGCCGCCCATCAGCGAAGCCAGCAGTTGAACGTAACTCGCATTGAAATCGCCATAGGCGATCTGCTCGATAATGACGCCCGAGGTTGCGCTGCTCTCGCCGAGGCCGCCATAGTTTTCCGGCAGGTCGACGCCGATCAGGCCGAGGCGGCCCATTTCCTTCAGCAACGCCCGGTCGATGCGGTGTTCCTTCGCCCGCCTTTGATAGTGGGGAGCAAGTTTTTGCTTCGCGAATCGCTCAGCGGTCGCCCGAAACGCCTGCTGCTGCTCGTTGAGCGCGTAGTCCATGGCGATCTCTCCGCGAAAAGTCCTTGAAATCCTGCATAGTCTAACAAGTGTTAGAACTTGCGCAATCACGACCACGAAGTCAGAAACATGGGCGGCGGGTTCGCGAGAGCGACTACTTCGTTTTCACGACAGCGGGTTCGCGTTTGGAAAATTTTACTGCATCGATCATCTGGCGCGCGTCATGTGCGAGATGCAGCGTTTCGCCGCCGTCGATGTACCATTCCTCACCCGTGACGAATTTCCTCAGCGGCGAGCTGAGGAATATAATGGCGGCCGAAATATCTTCGACGTCTCCCATTCGTCCGAGCACATTGCGGTTGAGCTTCAGCCATTGCTCGGGGTCGATCGGGTAATGGTCCATGCCTTCGGTCTTGATGGTACCGGGAGCGACGCAATTGAGGCGAATGCCGAATTCCGCCCACTCGAAAGCGAGCGTCTTCATCATCGCGAGAACGCCGCCGCGTGCCGCAGCCGTATGCACGAAACCACTCAAGCCAGAGCGGACACAAGCGGTCACGAATACAATCGATCCGCCGTGCTCCAGCATGAAGTGATCCGCGGCGGATTTCGTCATTTGCCAGGAGCCGATCAGGTTGTTGCGAATCACGGTCTCGAAGCCTTTGTTGCTAAGCTCGCGCGCCGGTGTCACGAACTGGCCCCCCGCGTTGTTGACGAGGATGTCGAGCCGGCCGAACTCGTCCTTGATCCGCAGCATGGCGTTCTCGATCTGGTCGGGCAGGCGAATATCGGCCGATATGGCGATAGCGTTGCCGCCGATCTCGCCTATGACTTTAGCGCAGTCCTCGATCGGCTCGGCTCGCCTGCCAAGCACGACGATGTGTGCTCCGCAACGCGCCATTTCGATGGCCGTGGCGCGGCCCATCCCGGTTCCGCCGCCGGTCACGAGTGCGACCCGGTCCTTCAGTAGATCCGGCGCGAAGCGCATCTTCGAAAGCTGCTGCATGTTTATCCCGATTGCTGAATTCCGGTTGTATTCGCCCTGTCCGCAGGTATTCTAACAGGTGTTAGATTTTTCGAAAGAGCCAGCCGATGTCCGACAGCGAACCCATCCGTTATGCGATGGACGATGGCGTCGTGACGGTCACAATCGACCGGCCCGAGCGCAAGAACGCCCTGTCGGTCGAGGCGATGAACGGTCTGACCGATGCGTGGGAGCGTGTCGAGAAGGATTCGCAGGCGAGGGTGGTGATTCTGACCTCGGCCGACTGCGGTGTATTTTCTGCCGGCCTGGACCTCAAACAGGCCGCCGAGATCAGGGCGCGCGACGGTGTCGATATTCTCGCTCTGATGCGCGATCCCATGCAGACCGCCATGCGAGCCGTTTCAAAGCCGATCATCGCGGCGATGACCGGATCATTGATGGCGGGCGGGATGCTGCTGGCGATCAAGTCCGACCTGAGGGTCGGTCTTCGTGGAACGCGCGCCGGGATCACCGAGGTCAAGATGGGGCGCGGATCGCCGTGGGCGGTACCTCTGCTCTGGATGTTGCCGCAACCGGTGCTGATGGAGCTTGTTCTCACGGGTGAGACGATGCCAATCGAACAGCTCGCCGAGTACGGGTTCCTGAACTATCTGGAAAACACGCCCGATGCCGTCCGCGCGCGCGCGGTGCAACTGGCCCGCAAGATTGTCCAGGGCGCTCCGCTGTCGGTGAAGGCGGCAAAAGCCAGCGTCCTGGCAGCGATGGATCTTGGTTGCGAGAAGGGACTTGTCGAGGCGAACAGGCTGCATGTCGAAACCTATGCAAGTCTCGACGCCATCGAAGGTCCAAAAGCGTTTGCCGAAAAACGCAAGCCGGTTTGGCGGGGCAGATAGACGAGGCGGATCAGGATGAACACTCTAGTTGCCAACGGCCACGCGCGCTCGGCTTACTTCGGGGAGGAGCATGAATTGCTGCGCACCCAGATCCGGCGTTTCGTGGACGAGGAAATCAAGCCGCGCGCGCTTCAATGGGAGCAGGATGGGATGGTGCCGCGCGATGTGCTGCGCCGGATGGGAGAGCTAGGCTTTCTGGGCATCCGTTATCCCGCGGAATATGGCGGCTCGGACATGGATACGCTGGCGACGGTTGTGCTGGCGGAGGAACTGGGCCGATCGACTTTCTCGGGCGTGGCGATCACGGTGCTGGTCCATACCGATATGGCGTCGGTGCATCTCTACAACGCCGGTTCGCAGGCACTGAAGGATCGTTTCATGCCGGATGTCGTTGCCGGAAAGAAGATCGTCGCGGTTGGCGTCACCGAGCCGGGTGCGGGCTCCGACGTGAAGGGCATTCGTATGACGGCGCGCCGCGACGGCGACAGCTATGTGCTCAATGGCGCCAAGATGTTCATCACAAACGGGGTGCACGCGGATCTTTATTGCATCGCGGCCAATACTAACCCTGACATGCGGCCTTCGCAGCGCGTCTCGATGTTGCTGGTGGAAAAGGGTACGCCCGGGTTTCGCGTTGGCCGTGCCTTGGACAAGCAAGGCTGGCGTTCGTCCGACACGGCGGAGTTGTTGTTTGAGAATTGCCGGATTCCGGCCGCGAATCTGCTCGGCGAGGAAGGGCGGGGCTTTTATGCGATCATGCGGAACTTCCAGAACGAGCGGATCGTGATTGGCGCGATGGCGATGGGTGAAGCACAGGTCGCGATCGAGATCACACTGGATTGGGTTACGCAGCGGCAAACCTTCGGCGCGCCGCTATGGTCCAGGCAGACGATCCGCCACAGGCTGGCGATGCTGGCGGCCAAGGTCGAGGCGGGGCGCCAGCTTGTTTATCACGCCGCGTGGCTTGTGACGCAGGGGATCGACGCGACCAAGGAGGTGTCGATGGTCAAGGCGTATTGCGGTGAGCTCGTCAATGAGGTGATGTACACGTGCCTGCAGTTTCATGGCGGCATGGGTTACATGCGCGAGAGTACGATTGAGCGAATGTCCCGCGATGCCCGCGTTCAGTCGATCGGCGGCGGCACGACAGAGGTGATGCTGGAAGAGGTGGCGAAGCGGATGAAATGATAACACGCTTTTCGGCAATGCCCGGGACTATGCTTTCTTGACGCCGTCGAAGATCAGCAGCTCGGTTCGGCGGGCCAACTTTAATACCGCGTCCTTGCTGCTAAAGCTGAACCACTCGATGGTCCAGTTCAGCGCGCCCAGCACGAATATCCGCAATGGGACGATCTCGATATCGGCACGAATTTCCCCCGCACGCCGCGCGTCCAGAAAGAGCTGGTCCCAATATCTGGCGTAGGCCCTCCGCAGCGGGCGATGCGGTTTTTTGAGGTGTTCGGGAAGTTGGCCGTAGATACGAATATTTGCCGAGGTGAAATCGCTCGCTTCGAGCAGCGCCACCAGATGCGCCTCAATGGCAAGCCCGATCCGGCGCCGGTGCGAGACCTTGCCTGCTTCTTTCAGCGCCGTCTTGACCGCTTCGAATACACTGAGCAGCCCGCGGTGGAGGACCTCATTGAGAATGGCCTCCTTGGAATCGAAATAATAGTAGATGCTCCCAGCCTTGATCTCGGCCATCGCCGCGATCTGGCGCAACGTGGTGGCCGAGTACCCCTGGCGACGAAACAGCTTCGCCGCGGCTTCCAGAATTGAATCGCGTGACTTTTCGGATTTTGAAATCTGGGCGGTATCGCCAGCAGCCCTTTTTTTCTTCGCCGGCGGAAACTCGCGTTTCAATTTCGGCGCGCGGAGAGGGGTCGGAGTGCGTTTAGGTCTGGATTTGACACGCTGCTGGAGCCCGGAAACCAACAAAGACCGCCGCGTCGGATTCATGTTCAAAGCGCCTTCCGCTACGGATTATTGACGCAGCCACAAGGCTTCGTCAACCGCTCGACGATTCACCCGAACACATATGCGGCCTAAAGTCGTGTTGCTTTGCATCAGATGTCTTGCCGCGACGGATTCCTTCAGGTTTTTGGACGGGAGACCTTGTGGCACTCGGCGTGGCCGATATGGTGAGCAAGATTGGCAAAAGCCGGAGCGTAAAATGGGTTTGGCAACACCGAGAACGAGCTTCGAATGCGAGATAGCCGATGGCCTCGCCCATGTCATTCTCAACCGACCCGACAGGGGCAATCCGATCGACGGCGACTTTTGTCGGGAGTTCAGCCTCGGCATGGCGGAGCTGAGCGAGCGCGACGATGTTCGCGCTGTCCTGATGTCTGCGCGAGGCAAACAGTTCAGTGTCGGCGGCGATCTTGTCGCGCTGGGCGGGCAGGGTAAGGCGTTGCCGGCAACGATTAAAACCTGGACGGGAGATCTTCACGCTGCAATCACGCGAATGGTTCGAATGCGCGCCCCTGTGGTGGCCGCGGTCCATGGCAATGTGGCGGGAGGAAGCGTGTCGCTGATGGCGGCGGCCGATCTGGTGGTGATTGGAAAATCAGTGCGTATCACATCCGCGTTTACGAAGATTGGATTCAGCCCGGACAGCGGGTCGACGACGACGCTGACAGCACGCATGGGACCGACGCGCGCCAGGCGGTTTTTCCTCTTGGCCGAAACTCTGGATGCGGATGCGGCGTTGTCGGCCGGTCTGGTCGATCTCGTGGTAGACGATGACGCGGTTGTTGCGGAAGCGGAGAGGATCGCTCGTGAGCTGGCCTCCGGGCCGACCGAAGCTTATGGCGGCATCAAGCGGCTGTTCTTGCAAGCGCCGCACCGTTCGCTGGAAAGCCAATTGGAGGACGAAGCGCAAACTCTGGCCGCAATTTCGAAGACGGCGGATGCGCAGGAAGGGATCAAGGCTTTCAGAGAAAAGCGCAAACCGGTGTTCGCGGGGCGATAAGATTCTGAGGCGAGATCGTCTGGCCGGCCAGAAAATCTCCATAGCAATGATATCTAAGCTGTGCTGGAAAAGGCGCTTAATACAATCAGGAAAGTGTTACGGAGGCGGGCAGACAGGTCGTCGTTCGGTCGTCCGGTAAATTCCGGAATGATGCAGGGAGGAATATAGATGGGAGGACTCTATTTCGAGCAGTTTTCCGTTGGGCAGACGTTTGTTCATGAGATCCGGCGGACGGTGACCGACATGGACAATATTCTGTTCTCGGCACTCACCTATAACCCGGCAGCGGTCCACATCGATCATGAATACGCCAAATCGACCGAGTTCGGCAAACCGCTGATGAATTCGATCTTCACGCTTGGCCTCATCATCGGCCTTTCGGTTCAGGATACGACGTTGGGAACTACGGTTGGAAATCTCGGCATGGAGGAAACCAAGTTTCCTCGACCGGTGTTTGCGGGGGATACCTTGCGGGCGGAGACAAAGATTTTGGCGCTTCGTGACAGCAAGTCACGCCCGACCCAGGGAATCGTAACGTTCGAGCACCGCGGTTTCAATCAGCGGGACGAAGAGGTAGCGTATTGCCGCCGCACCGGGCTGATGATGCGGCGGCCGATATGAAGTTGCGCTCGCTTCTGTTTGTGCCCGCTGACAGCGAGCGCAAGTTCGCCAAGGCGTCCGGCTGCGGCGCCGATGCATTGATTCTGGATCTTGAGGATTCCGTGGTGCCTGCGCGCAAGGCCCTCGCACGCGACATGGTGAAAAAGCTGCTCGGTGGCCCACCGCGCGACTGGTCTTTTCTGGTGCGGATCAATCCCCTCGGGACCGAGCTCACGCTTGAGGATCTTGCAGCTGTTGTCCGCCCAGGACTCGATGGTATTTTGATTCCGAAGGTCAATGGCATTCAGGAAGTCGAGCTCATTTCGCATTATGTAGATGTGCTTGAGGTCGTTAGCGGTGTCGCTTCAGGTCATGTGAAGCTACTGGTTGTGGCGACCGAGACGCCAGCCGCAATGATTGGATTCAGCGGCTATGCAGGGTCCACTCGTCGGCTTGTGGCGATGACTTGGGGTGCGGAGGATTTGAGCGCGGCGCTGGGCGCCCTGACGAACAAGGAACCGAACGGCGACTGGACTTTCCCTTATCAGGTGGCGCGAGCGCAATGCCTGTTTGCCGCCGGCGCGGCCAATGTTCTGGCCCTCGATACCCTGTATGCGGATTTCAAGGATCCGGACGGCCTCGCGGAGAGCTGCAGGATAGCGCGCCGTGACGGTTTTGTCGGCCGTATCGCAATTCACCCCGATCAGATTGCAACAATCAACGCGTGCTTCACGCCGTCGGAGGCCGATCTGGCGCATGCCCGCCGCGTCATCGCGGCCTTTGCGGCCCAGCCTGACGCGGGCACTCTTGGCATTGACGGCAAGATGTATGACATCCCGCATCTGGTTGCGGCAAAGCGAACGCTTGCCTCCGTTGGAGACAACATCAAATCATGAGTTCAGCGCTTACCAACGAATTCGACTTTCCGGACGATTATGCTGCAATCCGGGAAAGCGTCCGTTGTCGTTCGCTCCGCGAATGCGCCCTGGCGATAATTCAGAGATCCGTTCCTTTTTGAACTCTATCGCGACAGCTGCTCGCGCACGCAAATCGCAAATGCTCATTCAACCGCCAGACTTGTAAAGAATGGTTTGGTGACGTCAGTGTCCGAGGCTCGCTCTTCATCCGAAGCGACCAGCGTGACAAACTCGTTGCTGCAATTCCAACAGTGCCAAAGATACTGGACCTCTCGCGCGTTCACGCGCTCATCCCACTCGGGATTAATTAGCTTCGAACCGCACCGAGTGCATTTTTGCTCATTTAGTGAAGGAATCGATGGCATTTTTACCTCCTCCGCCTTCGCAGTGAGTTTTTTTTAGGGTATGCGGTCTGGCCCGATTGGTAATGATCTGGATCAATGTGTTGCGCAGGAAGCTGGCGAAGAATTCGCTCGCGCAAATCTCATAGCGTATCGTTCCTTTGGGGAGGTGCCCTCATATGACAACGATTAGACGATTGCTTCGTGAAAAGAGCCGCAAGATCTATTCAGTAGGCCCAGACAGCACTGTGTATGACGCCATACGTACGATGGCAGAGAACATTGGCTCCTTGGTCGTGATGGAGGGCAATAAAATCATGGGCATCATTACAGAATGCACGAAACGTGGCGTTGAAAGGCCGCGCATCGCCTGCAACTCGCGTCCGAGACATTATGGAGCACAGAGTACTGTATACGTAGCCTGATCAGTCAGTCGAAGAATGTATGGCGATTATGACCGACAAGAGGGTCCGCCATAATGGTTTATCTTGTCGGGACACGAACCTTCGCTGTGGGCAACGAATTCAGTTCTGGTGACATCGCGGTGGGAACGGCGTTCGGCGCTTATGTCGGTCTGACGAAAGTTTATCTTTCTATATGAGTTGCTCCGCGCCACCGCGTCCATTGGAACTCGAATAGGGGCAGCAGTCCACGCGGAGTTAAAAGAATAACGGCGATCACGACGATCCCGTAAATAAAGGAATGCAGTCCCGGCAGCGTGCCGCCGAGCTTGCCACGCAGGACTTCTCCCAGCGGAACGAGGAGCAGTGCGCCAAGTGCGGGTCCGAATGCCCTGCCTAGTCCGCCGACGGTGGCGAACAGCACGATTTCGATCGTGATAACCGGCGAGATCAACAGATACGGGTCGGCAAAGGTCAGATAGCGCACATACGCAGTCCCGACGACCGAGGCCAGCACAGCCGAAATGACCATCGCCGCGGTTTTGTATCGTAGAATATTGACCCCGATCGCTTGCGCAGCCTTCTCGTTGTCGCGGATGGTGCGCAGGTAATATCCCAGAGGTGCATTGAGAATTGCGACATTGACGACGACACAAATCGCAGCCAATCCCAGCATCACCCAGAATGCGCCGTGTCCGCCCCCGAACTGAAACGCCAGAAAGTTTCCGGTATCGCGCGGCAGCAGCAAACCCGATGCACCTCCTAGGAAATCCCAGCCTTCAACAATGATTCCGCCCATCTCTGCGAAGGCCAGCGTGATCAGAACGAAAGAAAGATGGCCAAGCTGAAAACGAAAATCGATCCATGCGATGACTGCGCCCAATACCCCGGATATTAGCGCCGAGATCAACATGCCAAACCACATATTAATTCCGAGCTTGAGCAGCAGTGCGCTTGAGAACATGGCGCCGATGCCAATAAACAGACTATGTGCCAGAGAAATTTGGCCGGCCATTCCTCCCACGATGTTCCATGACGACGCTAACGCCACGTAGACAAGCGACAACGTCACTATGTGCAGGTAGTAGCTCGACAGCACAAACGGCAGCAGTGCCGTGAGAACAAGCGCTACCCACCAGATCGGTGACGACAAGGTCTTGTAAAATTCCTCTCTCATCGCGAGGGACTCCAGGTCAGTCCTTGCGGGCGGAACAGCATGATCAGCACAAAGATCACATAGGGCATCAACAGTCCAAGCGGGCCTGACAGGTAAATCGTGCCGAAGGCTTCGGCAATTCCGATGATCAATCCGCCCAGCATGATGCCCACAAAGTTCGTCATCCCGCCGAGCACCACCACCAGCAGTGTGATCACTGTGTAACGAAGCCCCTGGGTCGGTTGAATTGGCGTGCCGGGCAGCAACAGAGCGGCAGCCAATGCCAAAATGCCGATACCGAGAGCAAACGTCAGAACCTGCACGCGGCCAACGTCGATTCCCATTAGGGCGGCCGCATGCGCATTTTGATGGACGGCACGAATCGACCGTCCGAAATCGGTCGAGCGCAGCATCACGAACAAGCCGATTGCCAGCCCAAACGACACGACAAAGGCAATCACATGCGGCACGCGCAGCACGACGTCGCCGAGAATGATCAGTTTCGATTCGACGATTGATGGTGTTCGGGCGGGTTGGCCGCCAAACACCATCAGGATGCCGTTCTGCAGCGCCAAGCTCAAACCAAGCGTAAGCTGCACAACCATCAGAAACTGGTGTCCGACCATCGGACGAATCAGGAAGCGGTAGACGACAGCTCCGATTGCCGTCATGACGGGAATGGTAATAATCGCCGATACATAAGGATCGAGCGATAGCGCGGAATAGAGCGCCAGGCACATGAACATGCCCAGCGAAATGAAATCGCCGTGCGAGAAATTGACCACGCCGCTCACACCGTAAACAAGGCCCATGCCGAGTGCGAGCAGCCCGTAAGTGCTTCCGATCAAGACTCCCTGCGCCAACGCTTGCCAAAGTTCGGTCACATCATGCTCCGGTCAAAGCCCGAGATAGGCGCTGCGCGTTCGCGGATCGTCTTTGATGACATCCGCTGCTCCTTCAACCGCAATCTGTCCGCGCTCGAGCACATAACAGCGCTGCGCATGACGCAGTGTCAGCATCAAGTTCTGCTCAACCAGCAGGATTGTTAAACCGTAGGCGTGCAGTCGATCAATGATCTCGAAAATATGCTGTACAAATAGCGGCGATAAACCGAGCGATGGTTCATCTAGCATCAGCAGTTTGGCTTCGGCCATTAGTCCGCGTCCAATGGCGAGCATCTGCTGCTCCCCTCCGGACAGTGTTCCAGCATTTTGCGAAAGACGCTCCTTCAGTCGTGGAAAGAGCTCGAGCACGTGTTCCATCTGGCGCGGCCGGTGTATCCGCGCCCTCGCGTTAATACCGCCGAGCTGTAGGTTTTCCCGCACGCTCATTTCGGGAAATACCAACCGCCCTTCGGGCACCTGGACAATACCCAGCTCGACCCGTTGCCGCGGTGAAAGCTGCGTAACATCCTGGCCCTCAAACAGGATGCGGCCGGACATCGGCTGCACCATTCCTGACAAGCTGTTGATCAGCGTCGTCTTGCCGGCATTGTTGGCGCCGAGTAGGCCGACGAACTCACCTGCTGTGAGTTTAACAGAGACCTCATTCAATACGCGCACGCCGCCGTAGCCCGTGACCAAATTGTCGACCTCAAGCATCGAGATGCTCTCCGAAGTAAGCATCGATGACTTTCTGGTCCTTGATAATTTCGTCGGGAGTTGCCTCGGCGATTTTCTCACCAAAATTGATAACGACAATGCGGGTCGCGAGCCGCATGATGACTGGCATCACGTGCTCGACCATGACAATGGTGACACCTTGATTGTTGAGTTCTTGGATGATCGCTATTGGCGCCGCGGTCTCGGCCATCGTCAATCCGGCCATCACTTCATCGAGCAGGATGCAACGCGGATCGGTGGCAAGGCACTTGGCAAGTTCGAGCAGCTTCTTGTCTTGAAGCGACAAGGTAATGGGGGTCATGTTCTCTTTGCCGCCAAGACCAACACGCGTGAGAACATGCGCAGCATAATCGATGGCCTCGCGGATCGGCCGACGTGCCAATGCGGCCGTCGTCACCACGTCCAGGGTCGTCATATCGGCAAATGTCTGAACGATCTGAAAGCTCCGGATCAGGCCGCAACGCACCAGCCGGTCTGGAGAGATGCCGCCGATCGCGGCGCCGTCGAAATGAACGGCGCCATCGCTCGGAGGCATGAACCCGGATATGACGCTGAACAAGGTCGTTTTGCCGGCGCCATTTGGTCCGATAATGCCGAGGATCTCGCCCTTGGCGACGGAAAAACTAATCGCATTCAATGCTACGAGGCCGCCAAAACGCTTGGTGACCTTGGAGACCTCGAGGAATGCCACGGCCCGTCTCAGACCCGTGGGCGCGGCGCTGTTTGCGCGAACTCTTTTGGGAAGATCACTTGCTGATCCTGCTCGGGGGTCCATTGAATAAACATCGCTGATCCATCCTGGAGTAAACGGTCGTCTGCGAATTGCAGGCCCTTTGGTTTTGATACGTAAAGATTTGGATCGCCGAACGGAATATTGACCTTCTTGAACGCGTCGAGCAGCGCATCGCTTTCGAGGGAGGCGGCATTCTCCAGGGCTTGTTGCAGGACACGTGCGGCCTGAGCGTATTGAATGGCGCCCTGACCGATCTTGTCGAGTTTCGCGACGTCGCGCAATTCGGCAATGATCTTCTGCATCGAGTCGATCTTGGCGCCCGGGCTGAAGCCGGTCATGCCGTATAGATTTTTTGTAAGGACAGCCTTTCCGATTTCAGGGCCCAAATCCTTCCACAGCGACAGGTCTGAATAACCGCCGGTCCCTCCGCAGAAGATGCTTCCATGGTAGTTGAGATTGTAGCGAGCCTGATGCAGCAGAATGCCATCGCGCGGCGTCACCAGCCCCACAACGACGTCGGGTTTTAAAGAGCGTATACGGATCATTGCCGAGGTCTGGTCCTGTGCCCGGATATCGAGCGGCGCTTCGCCGATGATCTCGACGCCGCTGGCCTTGAGTTTTTGCGTTAGGAACTGGTTGACCTGCTGGCCGGCCTCATAGTTCGAATAGCCCATGACGGCAGTCTTGATGCTGAAGTTGTTCACATCGCGAAGAAAAATAACAAAGTCGTGCATCGTTTGCGCATAACCACGATCGTAGGGGTAGCCCAGGGTGAACATGTAGTTTGAATGCGAGCCGCCGGCCCAAATCGACAGCGTTGGCACTTTCAGCTCATCCAGCACGGGTGTCAAAGCAAGCATTTGCGCGCTAAGAATCGTGCCCGTCAGTAACTGAACCTTCTCTTCTGTGATCAGCCTGCGAGCTTCCGTCGCTGTCCGCGCGGGCTGGCTGGTATCGTCAGCTTGCACAAGTTCGATCTTGGCTCCGCCCTTGCTCTTGATGCCGCCCTCTCCATTTATTTTTTTGATAATGTATTCGAAAGCGGGCTGCCCTTCTTGAGCATAGGCTGCGAGACCTCCACTCATCGAATTGACGACGCCGACGCGAATTGCAGAGCCTGCCGCGTTTGCCTTTCGAATGTATGGTGCGGCAATCGGACCGAGCAAAAGTCCGGATGCGGCAATTCCAAATGTTCGGCGAGTGACAGTCATTTTTGTTCTCCCTGCTTTTGCAATGATCAAAGCAGCGTAGCGTCCAATTTGCAAATAAGCATTTAACCGCACATTTCGCAAACCGCGTCGAAAAGCAACGCGCTTGTGGTACTGCCGCTTATAGCAGCTATTGCCGACTGCGCTGGGTTGCGCTTTGGTAATAGGAATTCGCGATTGAAATGGATTGGGTGTTTTCTGATGGGCGGCGTCGCGTTTGATCTTCCTGAAGATGTTTCAGACGTGCGCGACGGCGTGCTGCGCTTCGTCGAGGCGCAGGTTGCACCGCGGATCGAGCGAAACCACGCCCTGCTTGAAGATCAGCGGCGGCTGTATGACGAAAACGGGCGTTATTCGCCTGATGCACGCATGCTGATCCGAGACATCAGGATGCTCTCGGCAGAAGCGGGATTTTACGCGATGTGCGCGCCGACTGAAATCGGAGGAGGCGGCCTCGGTCATTTAACCTATTATGTTGCATGGGAGGCGATCTATCGCCGGCTCGGCGGACAGGGTGTCATCATTCCATGGGTCATCGCTCATTGGGCTTTTGGTCCGAGCCGGCTGCTGACGCAGGTGACCGAGGAAGCCCGTAAACGATGTCTTGAGGGAATGATGACTGGCGAAACGTCGATGTGCTTTGGCCTGTCCGAGCCAGGCGCCGGCTCGGACGCCAGCATGATCAAGACTCGTGCAACCAAGACCGATACTGGCTGGAAAATTTCTGGCCGCAAGCTCTGGACGACGAATGCTCCCACCGCGGAATGGTGCATCGTTTTTGCCATCACGGACTCCGAGAAAGCCGCTCGCAAGGCCGGAGGCATCAGCGCGTTTCTTGTTCCGACGGATGCGCGGGGCTTTGCAGTCGAAAGTGTCGTTCGCTTGTTTGGTCACGTTGGCGGACACGAGGGCGCCCTTGTGCTGGAAGATGTCGAGGTGCAGCCGTGGCAGCTCGTTGGGGAGCTCGATCAGGGATTCAAGATAGCGCTGTACGGCGTATCGCTTGGGCGAGTCTACAATTCCGCACGGGCAGTCGGGCAGGGGCGATGGGCTCTCGAAATGGCAATCCAATATGCGAAGCAGCGAGAGGCGTTCGGAGCAAAGATCGCAGAATATCAGGGCATTTCATTTCCACTGGCCGAGGCGGCGACCGAGCTGCACGCGGCGCATCTGATGGGGTTGAATGCCGCGATGCTGCTCGATCGTGGCGACAAAGCCCTAAAGGAGCTTTCGATGGCAAAAGCCTATTCGGTACAGGCCGGGTTTCGTGCGGTAGACCGTGCAATACAAACACATGGAGGGATGGGGCTCACCAATGAACTCGGTCTCGTTCAGGCGTGGCAGGATCTGCGAATTGTGAATATTGCCGACGGCACGAATGAAATCCTAACTCGAATGATTGCGCAACGACTGCTAGCAGGTGATCTCGATTTGTGACGTCCGAAATTTGTGGATGCCAGTGATCAGCCTGTCTGGTAGCGAATTTCCCTGTTCTCGTTAGGAAATTTCCTGTTATTGCAAATTTTTTCCCTGTTAGTTTGAGCAGGGAAATGTGCCAAAAGCCGCTGCGGCACAGTAGTTTTTCGCAGAGGGATCGCCCTTTAGAGCCCCGGAATTGCAAAATTCCCTGTAAAATTCCCTGTTAGCAGGGAATTCGCGTGGAGACAGGTGCGATCAGCACTGCGTGGCCAGCCAGCCAGTGCGGCGCCTGGAGACGTTACCCTCAGTGATCCAAGAAAGGCCCGCCAACGGCGGGGTGTTGCGGATTAGCAGTTGGTCTCCGGGTTCCGAATTTGGCCATTTCCGGCTCGGAATTGCCGGTAGTCTCCAGCCAATATTTGAAATATTCCCGTTCCCAGGAGACTGTCGCCGGAGACCGGGTTCGATCGGCACTGCGTGGCCGCTGCGGCAGTCGTAATCCCGTATTTCTCAATTCAACTCAACGAAAAATTGGGAGCGTACTGTCGTCGCTTAGATAGAGTTACACATCCTCGCAGTTACTGCTTCTGGGAGGCTTCGCTCAGGAACTCGCGAGCGCCCCTAAGGAGGCGCTGGAGCCGGCCGCTACCGCTCGCGCAGGTGCGCCGAAGCGATTAAGCAGATAATTCATGACGATGCGGACCAAGCTTTGATCAGCACTTCGTTTGCCGAGAGGCAAAACCTCATAATGCATTTGAGCAGGAAGGTAGTTCACGCGGCTAACGAACGCCTTAAACAAAAAGATCGAGAACAGCTTCCATGTGATTGCTGGGATTTTACTTTCTCAGTCGTAACACGACAGAGCCGGTCCCTCTGGTTGATGCAAGGCCGACTCAAACGCCTATGATCGCGCAGCCTACAAGAAGAAGATTACTGAAATTCAAACTGACGCACCTCGGTTCGAATCCCTTTCGCTCCGCCAGCAAGTCATTGATATTGCAGAGAGAATCGGAATGGCGTCAATTTGCGCGACATTCCCGACGGTTAGCGTCCGCATTCGCGAGAATTCCAAACTGAGAGCGCGAATTACTCCCTATTCTAGCCCGTCCTATTCGTGAGAGCGCGGTTTTTTGGTCCGATTGGTGCGTCCGCATACCTCCTCTGACGAGGCGCACAGGATTGCCTTCGGCTTTTCACCGCCTGACGACCGGTACTTT
>OCZT010000480.1_pt1 | contig 39484 bp, 37 predicted proteins | sample 1539031 | NCBI WGS metagenome assembly OCZT01 (sample SAMEA3539308, study PRJEB22396) | soil metagenome | biome: tundra; feature: field; material: soil | place: USA | collected 2010-05 | depth 0.15 m
GTGACTGGAGTTCAGACGTGTGCTCTTCCGATCTGTTGGGCCGAGTGACTTCGCGTCTGCCCGAATCTCGATACATACCTGCTTGCAACAGCGATACCGGTCGGCCCGTGCCCACCGGGTGGGCATAACAGACCGATCCAGTGTCGGGCTCCTCAATTTGGTTCAAGGCTGCCCGGATTGGGTTACAACCCGGACATCCACTTGCCCTGGGATGGTCAGTGCGTCTGAGTATGTAGCCGGATTCGGGCAGCAGCGGCCGACTCCGCGGCCGGTCGCAGGGCCTCGCGTCCGATCTGCCCATCAGGCGGGCAACCGGCACCACTTTCGGGGCACATGGTCGGATCTGCCCATCAGGCGGGCAACCGACACGAGCAATGATCGAGACGTGCGATCCAGGCCATGGCCTCGCGGACAGATGGCTTCAACGCGGATCCGTTGCCGTGGCTTCTCGACGAGTTGACGCCGGCGGTGCGGCACCTAACCCTGCGCGGGCTACTGGACCGTGCCGCGGATGATCCGGAAGTGGCTGCGGCCCGCGCGGGGGCGATTCGGACAGAGCCAATCGCCCCGATTCTGGCCGCCCAGAACGCCGAAGGCTGCTGGGCCAAACCCGGCCCGGGCTATTCGCCCAAGTACACCTCGACGGTCTGGCAGATCATCTTCCTGGACCAGCTCGGGGCAGAGGGCGACGATCCGCGCGTTCGGGCCGGGCGCGAATACCTGCTCAGCCATACCCAATCGTGGAGCGGAGGCTTTGGCGCTACGGGTGCGACCAGCGGGCCACCACCGCCTTCCAGTGTGATTCACTGCCTCAACGGCAATCTCTTGCGGGCCCTGATCGGCTTTGGGCTGCTCGACGGCTGACAGACGACCCGCGCGTCCAGCGCTCGCTGGACTGGCACGCCGGCGCCATCACGGGTGAGGGCGCGGAGCGTTGGTACGCAGTGGCGCCGGGTCCCGAGTGTCGCTGCGCCATGAACAACGGTGAGCCGTGCGCATGGGGAGCCGTGCGCATGGGGAGCCGTGAGGGCCGTCATGGCGCCGGCTCGAGTGCCGGCGGATCGGCGAACGCCGGAGGAGGCACTGGCGCTCGAGCAGGGCGCTGACTTCCTCATCAGCCTCGATCCCGCGGTGGCCGACTACCCGGTGGGTCACGAAGCCAAGCCCAACGGCTAGTGGTTCAAGCTCGGCTTCCCGTCCGGCCACGTCGCCGATGTGCTCCAGACACTCGAGGCGATATGCGAGGCGGGCCAGACTGCCGATCCGCGCCTCGATCGGGCCATCGATTGGCTGGTGGCTCAGCAGGACGCGATCGGCCGGCTGGTCGAACCGCTATTCCTACGCCCGCAAGATGGTGGTCGACATCGATCACCAGGGCCAGCCCAGCAAGTGGGTCACGCTCCGAGCCTGCCGGGTTCTCAAAGCCGTCGCCGGCGAGCATCTCGATCGGCTCGTCTAGCTCGCTTCGCCCGCCACACTGCCCACGCCGCCCGCCAGAGAGTGCAACTGGGCGAGGTTCATCAGGTCGTGGACGCCCGCGAGCAGGAGCCATTCGCCGCAGCGCATGCGGCCGACGATCGGGTGGTTCAGCGGGTACTCGTCGGTCTCGTGGCCGGCGATGGTTCGGGCCGGCGATGGTTCGGGCCGAGGCGGCCGCCTGGTTGCGGCTGCGCGTGAGGCGGGTAATCAGCTCCGCGCGGGTCGCACTCGGAGATCCCGGAATTGATGGCACGGCAGCGGGCGCGTCCGCCGGCCACCGGCCGCTCGCAGCGGGCGCGTCCCCCGGCCACCGGCCGCTCGCAGCGGGCGCAGCGGCGAAGGTCAGCGTCCGGCGAGTGTCCAGGGCGTGCCCAGAGCTTCGGCCATGGTCCAGTCGGCTTCGCCGCCCGGGAGGACGAAGGCTTCATCAGGTAGCGTTGCGACGGCGGCCGCCAGGGCGACAGCAACCGCATCGAGCTGCGCGGCGATGCTCAGGGCGGTGCCTTCACCCGCGCGTCGGCGCAGATCTCGTCGCATGGGAATGAATTCGCCGGCGTCGTAGGCGCGGAACAAGGCGACTACGTCGGGCGCCGAAGTCTCGAGCGAGTCGAGCCAATTGCGATCTTCAGTCATGGCGTGGCCTCCTCCTGGGGCGCGCTGCTCCGACGAGCCCTCGTCGGAAACAGCAATCGGGGAGGCGGAACATTACACGTGCCTGAGGTCCATTTCCCGTCATCGTCCGGCCGCTGCGAGCCCGGGCCGGGGTTCCGTAGCTGCCCGGGCCGGGGTTCCGTCGTTGCCTGAGCTGGGGTTCCGTCGTTGCCTGAGCTGGGGCATAAGTCGGTCCTTGACCGACATTCGGGCCGAGTCTTGCCCACCAGGCGGGCATAAGCGACCGCCGCGAGTATCTCAAGAACGCCGTTGGGCCAGTATGTCCGGATCCGACTACAGGTTCAGTGCCTGGCTGGCCCAGGGTGGCTCCAGGCCGTCCACTTGGCCTCTCGATTCGGGAAACATCGACCGACTGGCCGCTGTCAGGCCTCCAGGCATATCCGATATGCCCACCACCTGGGCAACGGGAGAGGCAAAACAGCGATTTGGGCGCAGTTCCCCAGCGGGTGGGCAAGAGGAGCGCGGTCGGCCGGCTCCGCGAAACCGAAGCCCTAGTGTCCCGATCCGCTAGTTCCTGGACGGTTCGTCTGGCATCGGCCGAGCACGGCCGGCCGGGAGGGAAGGGGCCGGCTCCGCGAAACCGAAGCCCTGGCGTCCCGATCCGCTAGTTCCTGGACGGTTCGTCTGGCATCGGCCGAGCACGGCCGGCCGGGAGGGAAAGGGCCGGCTCCGCGAAACCGAAGCCCTAGCTCCGCGCCTTCACGAAGTCGATGATCTCCGGCAGATAGCCGTGGGCCAGGCAGGTCACCGTGTCGGCGGCGCCGTAGTAGATCGTCAGGCGTCCGGTCGGTCTGTCGAGCAGGGCTGCGCAGGGGAACACGACGTTCGGCACGTCGCCCATCTGCTCGTAGGTGACCTGCGGTGAAAGCAGGTAGTCGCGGCTGCGCGCGATCACCTTCCACGGCTCGTCGAGGTCCAGCAGCGCCGCACCCATCGAGTAGACGAAGCCGTTGCAGGACGTCAGAACGCCGTGGTAGATGAGCAGCCAGCCTTCCGGCGTCTCGATCGGAGTGGGCCCGGCGCCGACCTTGGTCGACTCCCACGTCCACGCCCGCGTCCCCATCACGTGGCGGTGGCGGCCCCAATGGATGAGGTCCGGGCTCTCGGAGACATAGATGTCGCCGAAGGGTGTGTGGCCGTTGTCGCTCGGCCGAGACAGCATCAGGTACTTGCCATTGACCCGGCGGGGGAACAGGACGCCGTTGCGGTTGAACGGCAGGAAGGCGTTGTCCAGCTGGTGGAACGTCTTGAAATCGTAGGTGTAGCCGACGCCGATCGTTGGGCCGTGGTAGCCGTTGCACCACGTCACGTAGTAGCGGTCTTCGAGCCAGGTGACACGCGGGTCGTAGGCGTGCTCGAACTTCTCCTGGATCTCGCCGATCCGTGGGTCTGCGTCGACCCATGTGATAGTGTCCTGCTCGATCTTCCAATCGATACCGTTGGCGCTGTGGCCGGGGTGGAGATTCATCTGGCGCGTGGTGTCGTCCACGCGGAACACGCCGGCGAAGGCGCCCCGGAAAGGAACTACAGCGGAGTTGAAGATGCTGTTGGCCCGCTCGATGTGGTCGCGCGGGATGATGGGATTGCGGTCCGAGCGCCACAGCACGGCCTTCGAGTCGGCCGGCCTGTCCTGCCACGGGATGTTGGGGAGGGCGCCGGACGGGCCGGGGCCGGAAGTGGAAGGGTTCTTGTCTTCGGCTTGCATCGGGTCCCTTTCCTGCGGCGTTCGGACGTCATGGTAGCCAGCCCGAGCGGGCGCGTGTGCCTCCACGGGCCGGACGACAGCTGCGGCACGGGCCACAGGGACCGCAGGCAGTGCGCCTCGGCCCTCCGGGAATGCCCACTCGGTCAGTTATGGTTCAAGGCGTGACAATATTCGCCGGTTTCAGGTCCGCGGCGGCATCGATGCGCGCCCCGGGATTGGTCCGCTGGCTGAAGATCGCCGGGCCGGCCTGGATCGTGATGCTGGCCGACGTGGACGCGCCCAGCGTGATCACCGCCGGCAAGGGTGGCACCGAGTCCGGCTACGCTCTTCTGCTACCTATCTTCGCCATGGTCCCGCTCCTGTTCCTCGTTCAGGAGATGACCGCCCGCCTGGCCCTGGCTACCGGCAAGGGTCATGCGGAACTGGTTCGGGCCCGCTACGGCCCAGGGTGGGCGGCGATCTCCGTGCTTGGCATGGCCGTTATTAACTTCGTGGCCTACGTCGCGGAATTTGCGGGTATAGCCCTGGGCGCAGCGATCATCGGCATTCCGGCGCCACTGGCGATTGCGGCCGCGCTGTCCATCCACGCCACGATGGTTCTGACTTGCAGCTACACATGGTTCGAGCGGTTTGCCGTGGCGCTGTCCCTGGCGCTGTTCAGCTTCGTGGTCCTGGCGGTCGCCGGCCGCCCCGACATCGGCCACCTCTTCGCCGACCTCAACCCGCTGCCCGCCGACGTACCGCACGACTACTTTGCTCTGGTGGTGGCGATGATCGGCGCCTCGATCATGCCTTGGATGCTCTTCTACCAGCAGTCCGCCAGCGTCGATAAGAAGCTCAGGCGCGAGGACCTCCATGGGTCGCGGATCGAGACTCTGGTCGGGGCGTTCGCCAGCCAGGCGTTGATGGCGGCCGTCGTGATCGCCGCCGCGGCCGCCATGAGTTCGGCCGCTCCCGTCGCATCGACTGTCACCAACCTCAGGGAGTTGCCCGAGGGCCTGGCCCGGCTCGCCAACGGCGGCGCCGGCTGGCTCATCGCCATCGGGCTCATCGGTTCGGGGCTGCTGGCCCTGGTGGTCGTTTCACTGTCGGCAGCTTGGGGGATCAGCGAGGTCATGGGCTGGCCGCGCAGTCTCGACTTGAAACCCAACGAGGCGCGCCGCTTCTATGCCGTTTATCTCGTCGAAGTGCTGCCCGCGGCGGCCGTTGCCCTTTTGTCCGCGGATCTAGTGAAGGTGTGCGTCGGCGCGATGGTCCTCAACGTGATCGTTCTCGTGCTGCCGCTGGCCTTCCTGGTGAAGCTGACGAGCGACCGCGAATTGCTCGGCGACCTGGCCAACTCGCGAGCCCGAGCGGCACTGCTGTGGGCCGTCACGGGCGGCTTGCTGGCGGCTGGCACGTTCGGAATGATCCAGTATCTGACGTAGAATGTGCCCCGAATGGAGGGCGTCGATTGGGGCTGCGTCACTGGGTCAAGTACTGGGGTCGAGTTCCGAAGAGCGCGCAGCGGACTATCCGTGCGACGGTTGCCGTCCGCAGGGGGCAACACGCAGAACTACTGCCCTTGAAACATTAGGCAATCCCGAAGCTGATGCTAATCAATTAGCCCACGCTCAAGCTGAACTTACGGCGCTTGAGGGACAACCAGAATTACCCAATATATAGGCTTTCAGTGCCATTAGGAGGGGCTTGTGAGCTGCTCCTAATGGGCCGCGTGGCGCGGTTGCGCCGCCGCCGACCCGATGGTCGGCAAGTTGAACAATCCGCCCGGTTCCTCGTCTGGACCTCCGAGCGGCGAAGAAGTGATGAGCAGCTTTCTTCTCCGTCGAGTCGTTGGGTCTCGTTTGCGACGCCTGTGCGACGCCGAAGCCGGAGGCCGGCCGCTATTCGTACGCGCTGGCCTGCAGTTCGTACAGCTCGGCGTAGAGCCCGCGGTTCTTCATGAGTTGCTGGTGGGAGCCGGCCTCGGCCACTTTGCCGTCCGCGACTACAACGATCTGGTCCGCCATCCGGACAGTGGAGAAGCGGTGCGAGACCAGGACGGTGATGCCGCCGGTGGCCGCTCCAACACGCCGCGCGCCCTCGGCGTAGCGCTCAAACAGGTTGTGTTCCGCCTCGGCGTCCAGTGCGGAGGTCGGCTCATCGAGGATCAGGACGAGCGGCAGTTCGCGCATCATGGCCCGGCCCAGGGCTAGCTTCTGCCACTGCCCGCCGGAGAGCTCCGTGCCCTCGGTGTACGACTTGCCGAGTTGCGTCGAGAGGCCCAGTTTCAGCCGCCCGATCACGTCCGTCGCGTGGGCACGCTCCAGCGCACCCTCAACCGCAGCCTGGTCGTCAACGAAGGGCAGATCGCCCACGCCCACCGTCTGGCGGGCGACAAACTCGAAGCGGGCGAAGTCCTGGAAGCCTGTCGCGATCCGCTCGCGCCACTTGTCCAGCGGAATCCGGGCCATGTCCGAGCCGTCGGCTGTGATCGTGCCGGCGGTGGGCTCGTAGAAGCGGCAGAGCAGCTTGACCAGCGTGCTCTTGCCGGCGCCGTTCTCGCCCACGATGGCCACGGTGGAACCGGCGGGCAGATGCAAGTTGACGCCCGCCAGGATCACTCGGTCCGTGCCCGGGTATTTGAACGCCACGTCGTTGAAATGGATGCCGTCGTGAAGCCGCTCTGGAACGGGATGATCCGCCTGGGTCGGCTCGCGTTCGGCGACGTACTTCTCCAGCCACTCGAAACGGGCGTAGGCTCGGGCGATGCGCTGGAGGTCGTGCAGAAGCGAGACCGCGGCGGAGATCTGTTGATTGACCTGAGCCGCCAGGGTGATTGCCAGGACGACGTCGCCGATTGAGCGGTGGCCGCCGATTGCGTCGTTGACGACGATCATCACGCCGGCAACGTAGCCACCGGCGAAGACGAGTTGGCCGGCGGCTCGGTAGGCCGTCGCCTTGATCTGGGCCCGCCACAGCGTGCGAGTCGTGCGCTCCCACAGTTCGGCGTGGCGGCGCTTGAGCTCGGTCTGGAGTCGGAAGACGCGCAGCTCCTTGGCCGGTCCGGCGCCGGTGGCAAGGCGGAAGAGGTGCATCGCCAGGCGGGTGTCCTGGGCGGTTTCGTCGCGTGACTTGTCGATGATGAGCTGGGCGCGCCGGCCGGTGAAGAGCGGCGGTAGAGCCACGAGCGGCAGCAAGAGCAAGATCGGGTTCACAAGCGCCAGCAGGATGCCGGTCAGTCCAATCGCGACGGCCAGGCTCGAAAGTGCGAGCACGGCGTAGAAGCCGGCCTGGATCTGCTGGATCTCCTGCTCCAGGACGGCGAGCTTGTCGGCGACGTCCGCTCTCTCCTGATGCTCGATGCCGGCCGAGCCGTTGGCCAGGGCGATGATCCGCTCCTCGGCGTCGAGCTGGTTCATCTCCGACAGCTCGAAATAGGCCATGTGGGCGAAGTGGCCCAGCGTCAGTACGCCGATAACGCACGCGGCCACGGCGAACCCGGCAATCCCCGCGCCCGCGGCGTCGCCGGCGAGCGCGTCGTTGGTCAGCCACTTCATGGAGAGGGCCATCAGCGGCGCGGCCAGAGCATTGGACAGGATCAGCACAAGGGCGATCCCGGTCTTGAGCCGGTTCTGGGTCCACGACATGCGCAGCAGCCAGGCGGCGCTGCGAAGGGTCTCCTTCATCGGACGGCCTCCGGCTCGGCGTCGGCATCGGCGTCTCCCGCGAGATCGGCCGCGTTGACTGCCTCCAATTCGGCCTCGTCATCTGTGAACCGCTCTGCTTGAAGGTGGAACAGTTCGGCGTAGCGGCCGTCGGCGGCGAGCAACTCCTCGTGGCTGCCCTGCTCGATGACCCGGCCGTCGGCGATGACCACGATGTTGTCCGCGTGGCGGACGCTGCTGAAGCGATGCGAGATCAGAAGCGCCGTAGCGCCGCGGGTCACGCCCACGAACTTATCGAAAAAGGCGGCTTCGGCGCGCACATCCAGAGCCGCGGTCGGTTCGTCCAGGACCAGGATCGACGCGCCGTTCTCCAGAGCGAAGAGCGCGCGAGCTATCGCGACGCGTTGCCACTGCCCGCCGGAAAGCTCTGCGCCACCCTTGTATTGGCGGGCGAGGGGAGTGTCCAGGCCCTGCGGAAGTCGTTCGAGAGTCGCCAGGATGCCGGCCCGCGCGGCGGCGGCGCGAATTTTCCGGCGGTCCCCGGCGAGTTCGATTGCACCGAAGCCGATGTTTTCCGCGGCCGTCAATTCGTAGCGGTTGAAGTCCTGGAAGATGACGCCGATCTGGCGGCGCCAGTCGTCGACGCCGTATTGGCGGATGTCCTGGCCGTTGGCGAGAAGTCGGCCAGCAGTCGGTTCGTACAGTCGAGAGAGCAGCTTGACGATCGTTGTCTTGCCGGCGCCGTTGAGGCCCACTATGGCGGTGCACTTGCCGGCCGGAAGGGTCAAGTCGAGCTTGGCGAGGACCGGCCGATCGGACCCGGGGTAGCTGAAGTCGACGGCCTCGAAGCGGATCTCGCTCCTGGGTTTGCCGCGAGGATCCAGGCGCGGTTCCAGTTGGATGGTCCGCTCGTTGAATGCGTCGACGCCCTTTTCGAAACCCCGGACGCCGTCGTAGGCGATCAGTCCGAACTGGGTTTGCGTATCCGATTCCGGGAAGAACTCACCCAGTCGGAGCGCTGCCATCGACGCTTGCAGGCCGAGGGCAAGTTGCGTGAGCGTGATCGTGTTGGCCGCCGCGGACCGGCCGAGGGCGGCCAGCGTCAGGCCTGCCACCGCGAAACCGAATGCCGCATAGAGGAGATACGGCTTGAAGTAGACGCGGCGTCGCTCTGCCCAGATAAGTTCCAGCAACTGCAGGCTGAGCTTCCTGTAGTGGGCGGTCAGCCAGCCTGTGAGGCCGAAGACGCGGATCTCCTTGCCGGCCATCGGCTGCATGGCGATCGCGCGGTAGTAGCGAGACTCGCGCCGCAAGGCGATGTTCCGGGAGAACAGACCGGCGTACTTGCGGAGCCCGCCGCGATTGCCCTTGCGGAAGACCATCGTGGCCGCGACCAGAGCCACGGCCGCGGGCCAGGAGAAGACCCAGCCGACGACGACCGCCGCTGCGATCAGTTGTGTGTAGCGGGCAATGAGCGCCAGCAGTCCAGCGCAGGCCAGGCCGGCGGTTCGGAACGACTGCTCCAGCGTGGTTACGACCTGGGTGAGGTCGTTGAGCAGCTTCTGGTCTTCGAGCGGGCCGATGCCGGTGCTTCGGAGCGAGGCGCCGATGAGGCGCTGGTAGACGCGGCCGTCGATGCGCCGGGCCAGCAACTCACCCAGGGACGCCTGCATCGGGGCGAGGATCTGCTGTGTCAGGAATGCCACGGCCGCCAGCACGAAGGCTGCGACGAGGTCGCGCCACTCGGTGGAGCCCACGCCGCCGACCACCGCCGCCGGCACCCGCCCGATCATCACGCTGGTCGCCAGGATGAACGTGATCGGCAGCAGGCCGAGGATCAGGTTCAGGCCGATGAGGGTTGCGACCAGTCCGGCGCCACCCGAGGGTACGAGCCTGGCGATGCGCCAGTAGCTTGCATATATGGTGACGACGCCGCGGAAGTAGGCCTTCATCTGAGCGAATCCTGAAGCTAGGGGAGCACAGTTTACCAACGGCGCCGGATGTAACCATCCAGACGATGTTGCCGGGCCGAGTGTTCAGTGGAACTGGGGGTTCGGCTCCGGCTGAGCGGCTCGGGGCGGCCGGCGCTCGGTTGGCCGCGATTTTTAGGCAGATTCAAATGCACAAAGGGCGGCAACAACAATTGCGGGCGGAATGGGCGCAAAGCCGGCCCGGAAGTGCGCTCGGAGTGCACTGCCACGCTCAGGTTGACGAGGCCGGAGCCCGGTTCTCCGGTCCGCCGCCCGACTGGAGCAGAGATTGTTGGTTTCGTGCTGCCCGGGGTTGAATCTGCCTAGTTGTTGGGGCGCGTCGGCCGGTTTTGGTGCACTGGATTGCGATCATGTCAAATGCTAGCCCGGGTAGCACGGTGCAGGATCGCGGCCGTGGATCGGTCTCGTTGATGGCGAATCCGAGCCGCGAGAGCCGCCATTTCAGTCCTGAGCGGGCCGAATCGGACCAGAATCGGCCGATTGTGCGCCCCTCGAAGACTCAGGCTCTGGCTACCGGCCGGTTCATCGTGCCCCGTGCTACCCGGGTTGGCATCTGGCAGGATGTCGACCGAGGCGGCGGGGGACGCAAGGTCGTTTGCGGCGGGGTCGCCCGGCGCCCTGCGCCGGACAAGGAGCGGCCCCTCAGGAGGGGGTCCGAGGGGCCGCAGGATTGTTCGAATTTGGCGCTGAGCGGGCGTCGTCTCCGATGCCTGCCTCGCGATGTCGTCAGTTGACGGCGGGGATTCCGCCGACTTGTTCCGTTATGGCGGCCGCTGCATCGCGAAGGCGTTCGAAGAGTTCCGGGACGCGGGCCGACGTGATGTGACTGCCGTTGGCCCGCACTTCCACTGCGGCTATCACCGAGCCTCGATGGTCGAAGACAGGCACGGCGACGGCATTCGCCACCGGCTGGTGCTCGCCGAAGGAAGTAGCAAAACCGCGTCTTCGAACCCTCGCGATCTCTTCAAGTAAGAGATCGGCGCGGATGATTGTGTTGGCAGTGTAGGGCGTGAGGCCGGCCTTTGCCAGGCGGATCAACTCGCGCTCGGGCCGGTTCGTCAGAAGCACCTTGCCGGGTGCGGTTGCGTGCAGCGGCGAAATCGCTCCTGCGCGTTGGCGAGCCATGCCGGATCCGTCCGACCAGGCGAGCGAAGCTACGGTGTCGCCCGAGACACCGCTGAGGATTACGGCCTCTTTCGTGGCCCGGGCCACGCGCTGGAGTTCCGGCATCGAGATGGATCGAAGGTCGATCGCCTTCTCCGCCTGCCCGCCCAGGCGAACGAGCGCCCGCCCAAGCCTGTACTTGCCCGAGGCCACGTCTTGCTCCACCAGACCGCGGAGCAGTAGCGTTGCCAGCAGGCGTGAAGCGGTTGACTTGTGGAGGCCGAGTCTCCGGGCGATCTCGGTGACGCCGGCCTGGCCATCCCAGTCGGCGAGGGCGATCAGAAGAGAGGCGGCCCGGTCCACGGACCGAACCGAGTTTGGATCCAAACGGGAGCCTTCATCTGCGGCGACGGCGGGGTTCAGGAGAAGCGGCGCTGAGAAAGACGCGTCCACGGAGAACCTCACGACTGGTTTCTCGGACGACTAACGCGTCCCAAGGACGTCAGAGTACGTCCCTGCGAGGCCCGGTCGCGAGGATGGAAACCCTGCCTCTGTAAGGCGGCGGTCCGGTGGTGACCGGCCGGTCTAGCCCTGGCCCGCGCCCGTGAAGTCGAAACGAGCCGTCACCTTGTCGGCGAAGTCGGCTCGGATCTGGGCGGCGTCTTCGCGCGACAGGTCCAACTCGCTGGCGATCTCGAAGAGCAGGGAGCTCTCTATCGACGTGATGGCGTCGTCCGCGGAGGCCACGTGGTAGCAAGCCCGTAGCACAGCCAGGCGCTGCTCCTGGGTTGAGTGCTCGCGGAACTCGCGGGTGACCAGGTAGTCGCTCGTGTCGCCGCTGGTCTTTTCCTGCAGTTTGGCCATCTCCACGACCAGGACCGCCTGCGACTGATCGAGGCCCGCGCCGGCCAGCTCCTGCTCCATTGCGGCAGTCTCGACGGCGCTGATCTCCAGGTCCGCGTTTGCGGCCCGAGCTAGAACGTATGCCATGCCTGCCATCAGTCGGGCGGTGTCCGGAGGAAACGTCTCCAGGCGGGCAACGATATGGCGCACCGCCTCAGTCTCGTCCTGGAGGTTGGCGTTGCTCAAGGTTTCGGCAGCCGGCATCGCGCCGGAACGGCCGCCAAGGAAGCGCATGAACGACACGGCTTCTACTCCAATCCGATTGTCTCTCAAGCGTGAGCGAATAGCAGGTGTAGCTCCATGGTGCCATGGTCGTCAACCGACAGGAGTGAGAAGCTGGCTGGCTTCTGGATGCTGAAGTCCGGGAAGACGATCGGAATGGAGCCGGCCATGGCGATGATGCCGCCCCGGCAGGTCGCCTGCAGCGGAATCGTCACGGTCATCCTGGCCATTGAAGTGGGACTTGTGGAGCTTGGTTCCAGATAAAGAAGTACCCCAGTACTTGTTCAGGTGTAGTCACCTAACCTACCCAGAGCACACCAGAACGCTCGGAACTCGGCCTTTGTAGACCTAACAACCACCCGAACGGGTGGTTGCCTCGGGGCCGAACACTATGCCGTATGGCCCTTTGAGCAAGGTGGTCTCAGGGGCGAAGGTGACAACGGCCTCGTCATCGCTGCTACCGTCATCGCCACTTGGCCCCGTCATCGCCACTTGGCCCCGTCATCGCCACTTGGCCCCGTCATCGCCGGTACCGCCGCTGTCACTTGGCCCCCGTCACACGGTCCCGCAAGCAACGAGCCTCTACCCCGTCCCGGGAGAAGAATTTCTGTGCGGTTCACACAGCCATCGCGTCTGGTGATCACCCCTGCGGTCATTGTTCTCGGGTTCTCGCTGTTTGCCGCGTCTATGACGTGGGGCGCAACTCCTGTCGCCGCCGGGTCCGGACCGCTTGACGCTCAGTCCACCGAGATCGTGCGACTTATAAACGGCGCCCGCGCAGCACAGGGCAAAGCACCTCTGAGCGTAGATCCGTTCCTGGCCTCCAAGGCCCGCGACGGCGCAATCCCGTGCCCGGACGACAGCACCAAGTCGATCGCCGGCAGGACCCAGGACTTTGCTGCCTACGACACGATGTCTCACAGCCTCCGCCAGTGCAACGCAGCCTCTTACACCTTGTCGAACACGAGCTTTGTCTCAGTTCTCCAGACCGCCTGGGGCTACGGCAGCGTAGGTGAGATCAACGTCGTGAACGGTGGCTACGGGAGCGGCCAGTTCCTGTACTCAACCGGCGGCTGGCAAACCTGGACCTACTCGACAACCGGGCACGCCATGATGGGCTGGGCAACTTCCAGTCCTCATTGGAGCATCATCATGGGCGGCTACGACCGTGTTGGATGCGGCGGCTGGGCCAACGGCTCCTCGTACTACTACGAGTGCTCCTTTGCCAGCGGCGGTCCGAATGGTGTGAGCTCGCCACCGACCGAGTCTCCCTTCAATGACCCGCTCCCGACGCCCGCGCCCACGCCCACACCCACGCCGGTCCCCACGCCTACACCCACACCTACGCCCGCGCCCCATAGCCCACACGTGGCCCCGTCGGTTTCGGGTGGTAGCGGTGGTGGCAGCGGTGGCAGCGGTGGCAGCGGTGGCAGCGGCGCCGCCTCGCTCGCGCCGACGCCTGCCGTCACGCCCTCGGCGATCAGTTCCCAGGTCATCCCGGCCCCGGTTGCTTACCAGACCTCAGTAGTCCAGGGCGTGGTCGCCCAGGGTGTTCAGACGGCTGCGGGTACCGCCGGTCCGGAGAACGCACCGGCTGGTATTACCGACGACGGCAGCGGAACCGTGTCCGGTGACGGAGAATCGGGTCTGCCCGCCACCATAGCCAGGGTGGTCGCTCTGGTAGGCGGTTCCAGCTCCGCCGTATTGGGCGCCTACTTCGTCTTGATGTCGTTGCGCCGTCGGCGCCGCGCGGCCATGCGCTAGCGGTTCCGGAACCGGAACGAAGACGAAACCAGGATTGCCCCGAAGGCGATGATCGCGATAGGCCAAACGTTGCCGAGGTCGAAGTTGGCGTTGAACTGATGCCAGGCCAGTAGTCCGCCCACGAACACCAGCATCAGGCCGAAGGTCAGACCCGGGCCGCCGTAGCTGTGGTATTCGCGGTCCTGGGTTCGCTGTTGCCAGCGCATCTGGTGCCGCTGCAAGCGCTCCTGCTGTCGCTGTTGGCGGCGCTGCCAGCGGTCCTGGCGGCGCTGATCCCGCCAATCGCCGCTCCACCAACCTGTGGAAGTGGCCGCCGCAGGCGGCGGGCCGTCGACGGTCGCGTTCGGCTGGCCGCCCGGCAATGCGCCCGGCACTGCCCCCGTAACCGCGCCCGGAAATGCGCCCGGAAATGCGCCCGGAGTCGCGCCCGGAGTCGCGCCCGGAAATGCGCCCGGCACTGCGCCCGGAAATGCGCCCGGCACTGCGCCCGGTACTGCGCCCGCGGCCGGCGGGGGAGTGTAGTCGGCCGCGTAGCCGTAGGGGCCGCCGACGGGAGCGCCGCCCGGAGCCCAGGGCGACTGTTGCGGCCACTCGGCCGGCTGAGCCGGCACGACCAGCATCATGATGAGGTAGACCCAGAACGTGATCGACCCGGTCACGATGAAAGAGATGATCCAGATGACCCGAACCAGGGTTGGATCCATGTCCAGGTACTCCGCCAGTCCACCGGCGACGCCGGAGACGATGCGGTCGTCTGTTGATCGATAGAGGGTTTGCGGGTTCACTGGCAGCCTCCTGCGGACTCGAACTTGATGCTTCCGAGACTCGTGCCGGCCGTGAGGATGGCCTTGTGAGCAGCCGTGTCGAAGTTTGTCGTTCGCCAGATCCCACCACCGCCACCGACGAGACCGGCGCCGCCGAAGTCACTGGACGAGAGGTTGTCGCTGGCCGTCACCTGGACGCCGAGTCCCTCGGGCAGGCATACCCGGAGCGAACCGAGATTGGTGGATAGGTGCCCGGTCAGATCGGAGGATCCGTCCAGCGTCAGGTAGGCGGAGCCGAGATTGGTGGAGATACGAAGTGAGTCCGTCCTCGCGCCGGTCAAGTCCACCAGCAGTGACCCGAGGTTCAGGTTGAACGTCGCCGAGGACAGGTTGGCGGACGCCAGACGGAAGGTGGCGTCGGCCATGTCTATCGAACTCGTGAGATTCAGGCGAGTGGTCTGCGGCAACTGAACCTGCCAATCGTCGGTGCCGCGGTTGAGGGACCAATGGTCCATCGAGGCGGAGCTGATGCGCAGTAGTTGGGCCGTGGATGTCACGCGAGGGGCGTTGCCGCCGGTGTTGCCGGCCTGGACATGCCATTGGGGATCGGCCATCGTCGTGATCGAGGCCGTCCTGCATTCGATGTTGAGCTCCACCGCCGAGTCGCCTTCGAACGCGCCGGACCGGGCGAAGTTCTGAGCGGTCTGATTGCCGCCGCAGCCGATGTTGGGCCGCACGGTCAGCACGCTCCCAAGTACGAGACCCATACATATGGCGATGACCGTTCCGCCAATGAAGAAGGCCCGTGTCCTGGAGAGCAGGAAGCTGAGGCCGATGCCGACGATGATCAGCGGCCAGAGCCGCCAGGCCTCACCGAGGCTCGTCGCGCCCCTGAAATAGGCCAGCGGCACAAGGCCCAGGACGATGAAGAAGACTCCCCAGTTGAGCCGACCGCGGTCAACTCTCATTTGCATTACCTCTTAGGTCAAGCGATGCCGTCCGGCATCCCGCCGTTGAAGAGATTACGTGCCGGTGCCGCACCTCAGCGTCATTCTCTTGGCCGGGTCGGGCGTCATCCGTTCGGCCGAATCGGTCTCGCCCGGAGTCCGTGTCGTGATAGCCTGACGCTGGATCAACCCCATTCCACCGGCGTCCCTGCGGAGGCGATTCGATGCGACTGAGCGAGTGGCGCAAGACGGCCCCGAACAATGAATCGATGAGCGATCGAGTCCTTGCCGTGCTGCGTTGCGTGCTTGTCGACCTGGGCTCGGAGCCCGATGCCGAGTGCTGGGTCGTCTGGGGCGACGATCCGGAATCGCGCTACTCGGTTCTGGCGTCCACGCTCGCCGGCCTTGTCACCGTGGTAGTTCGGCCGGCTGATCCCGAGGGTCCGCGTGCCGTCGCCAAACTGATCCGCTGGTCCAAGGTTTCGGTCACGGAGTTGGGTGTCGAGGCCAGCGGCGATCGCCGCCTCGTCGGTGTCCAGGTGGAGAGCTTCGTCCTTAAAGGCGTCGACGAAGAGGCGGACCGTATCTGCGAATTCGTACGGGGATTGATCGCGGGGATTGAGAACCGCGGTACCGCGCCCGTTTCCTTCATACAGGCATCTGGGCCGCCCACGGTGTCGATCGTGGCCCTCGTTCCCGTTACCGACCTCGGCGACGAACCGGAGCCGGAACCCGAGCCGGATCCGGAGCCCGAACTCGAGCCGGCGCATGTGGCGGCCGACGCGGAAGGTGCCGAGCCGGCGCCGGACGCGAGTCCCAACCCGGCGGTCATCGCCTCGGCCAAGGTTGTCCCAATCGGCTCGAAGGTGGCATCGAGACCCCAGGCCCGGCTGGCCGTCCCCGTCGCGCCGACGCCGATTGCCCGACGAGCCGGCAGCACAAAGGCCGGCGACCCGGATCCCGCCCCCAAGCAGCCCGCGCCGGCTGAACCGGTGGCGCCAGCGACGGATTCTGCGGAACCACAACCGGGCCGGGAGGCCTGGATTGGGCCGCACCCAATCGAGGACCCGGTTCCGCCGCCCAAGCCGCGGCCCTGGATGCCCTGATCGCCGTCTTGGGTTTCGGGCGGCCCGGACCACGCAAAACTGCCCTCCGTCCGGACCGCAGGACTTACTATGCCTGAGGTTCTGAGTGGCCGGCCTCCCGACGCCATGGGATGCCGCCGCTGCGGGCAGGCCACGAGGGCACGAGGGTGACCGTCTCTGGAAGTCCTTCTCGTCGCACTGTTTCGGCGCTGTCGGATAGAGCTGCCGACGGTTCGCTCCCGCGCCCACTCACTGGCTGGCTCTCCGACGCCGGGCGCTTCTCAGTCGCTTTGTCGTTGCTCGTTGCCCTGATCGGACTGACAGTGCTGGCCGGGTGGGCTAGCGGTTCTTCGCTACTCACGGGCTGGCTTCCGGGCCTCATCCAGACCAAGGTCAATGCCGCGCTCTGTCTCATCGGCCTGGGCCTGGCGATCAGCTTGGGGACGCTGAACGGTCGAGTGGCGACGGGGCTCCACCGGGCCGCTGCTTTGCTGGTCCTCATCGTGGCCGGCGCGACCCTCTTCGAGCATCTGGCCGGCATCTCGGTCGGAATTGACCGGGTGTTCTTCCAGGATGTCACCAGCGCCGCGTCGCCATATCCGGGCCGGTTTGCCGTCCAGACTGGTGTGGCTTTTCTGGCGGCCGGAGTCGGCACTCTCGTTCTGGGGCGTCGGGTTCTTGGTGTGTACGCGAGCGAGGTTCTTGCTCTTGTATCCGGAATAGTCGGCGGCATGTCCCTGCTCGGCTACATGTTCGGGGCGCCCGGGCTCCTCTCCGCGGGATCGTCCACGCAGGTGTCTCTGCCGGTCTCGGTCGCGCTGATCCTGACATCGGTCGCGCTGATCTCGGCCAGTTCGGAACACACGATGGTGCGGTTGATCGCCGATGAGGGGATCGCCGGTCAGGTAATGCGTCGCTTCCTGCCGCCGGCGTTGCTCGTGGTTCCGATCGGAGCGTGGTTGCGACTTGCCGGTGAGCGGTTCGGTCTCTACGACGAAACCGTTGGCCTTGCGATCACGGTCGTCTTCGAGGCGCTGATTCTGCTGGCAGTCGGAGCCTGGACCACCGCCCGCGTCCGCCGGCTCGAGGAGGAGCGTTATGGGGTCATGGCAGACTTGATCCGCCTAGGCGCGGCAGCCTCCACTCCTTTGATCCAGACCGCTCCCGTGGGCCTCGCCGTACTGGATTGCGACCTTCGGTATCTCTATGTGAACCCGGCGCTGGCCGGCATCGGGGGCGCCTCCGCGCTGGCCAGCCTGGGCCAGCAGATCACCCGGCTGTTGCCCGCCTTTGCAGGCGCGGCGGAACGCGCGCTGGCGTTGGTCTGCCGAGATGGCGTTGCGATTCGCGACTTCGAAGTGAGCGGTGAGACTCGAACCGACGGTCGGTTCGGCACCTGGCTTCTGAGCGCCGAGGCGATCCGGGACGAGGAAGGCAACGTCATCGGCCTGACGATCAGCGTCGTGAACATCACCGAGCGAAAGCATCGCGAGGAAGCCCTGGCCGCCGTCGCCGAACTGCAGCGCCAGGCCCAGGCCATCGGCGAGTCGATCCCGTTCGGTATCTGGCTGGCAGAGCGAGATGGGCGAATGCGGTACCTCAGCGAATCGTTCCTGGCTATGACCGGCCAGACGATGGGGCAGGCCAGAGATTCTGGGTGGATGACGAAGCTCGCACCTGAGATCGCCGATCAGGCTCGAAGCGACTGGGCGGAGACCGTTCTGGCCCGGGTGCCGTGGAACCACGAGCTGGTCGTGCTGGACACGAGCGATAGGCGGCGGACGATACTCTCGCGTGGCTTCCCCATCTTCGACACGACCGGCGAGGTCACGAGTTGGGCCGGGATCAACCTGGACATCACGGATCGCAAGGAGGCGGAGGAGTTCCGGGAGGACTTCCTGGGCATCCTTTCCCACGAGCTGGGAACGCCGATTACGTCCATATGCGGCGCCAGTACGCTCTTGCAGCGGCCCGGCCTGGACGATGCTCTCCGGACCGAACTGCTTGGCGACATCGGCCACGAGACCGAGAGGCTGCGGCGGCTGGTCGAGGATCTAGTGGTTCTGGCGCGCGCGGAACGCGGCACGATCCAGGTCCATACCGAGCCGGTGCTGCTCCAGCACATCCTGCGTAGGGTCTGCGACCAGGAACAGAAGCGCTGGCCGAATTGCACTTTCCAGTTGAGTGTCGCCACTCCGCTGCCGGTGGCGCGGGCCGATGAAGGGTTCGTCGAGCAGATCATGCGCAACCTGCTCGGTAACGCCGCCAAGTACGGACCCGCCGATGGTCTGATAGAAGTTCGGGTGGACGCCGTCGGCGGCTGGCCGCGGGTTAGGGTCTTGGATCGCGGTCCGGGGATCGATCCGGCCGAGGCCGAGCGGCTCTTCGAGGTCTTCTACCGATCCGAACGGACGTCGCGCGTCGCCGGGTCGGGGATCGGGCTGTTCGTGGTGCACCGACTGGTCGAGTCAATCGGCGGCACCGTCTGGGCCCGGCCCCGCGACGACGGCCTCGGCGCGGAATTCGGCTTCCGGTTGCAACCCGCCATCGACGACGTCGCGTAGGCAGAGGCGTAGCAGGCTCGAGCCACAGTCCCCACGTCGCGGCCGTCTGCGCCGGGCAGACAAAAACGCGGCCCCCGGCCCGAAGGCGAGAGCCGCGTTGTTGGAGTGGAGGCTACTTGAGAGCGTCTCGGCAGGCCTTGGCGCTGGCCGTGGCCGACTTGAGGTCGTCCCGGGCGTGGCCCAGGGCCGTCCGGGCACTGGTGATGATGGGGCCGGCGCTCCCGCCGTTGTACTGAGCCGGGGTGAGCGGCAGCAGCTGCGCCGGAAGCGGAGTGGCAAGACCGGCGGCTGCAGTCACGGAAGCGTTCATCGCGTCCAGGGCGGCCTGCGCCGCGGTGGTGTTTTTGCCGGCCTTATTGGCGGCCGCGATTGCGGCGGTCAGCTTGGTGTTGATCTCGGCGAACTTCGTCTGGGCGGCGAGGACTGCGTCGGCACCGTTGATGAGGTTGACCTGAGGAATGACAACGAGGTAGACGCGATAGTCGGTCGCGATCTTGGCGATGTCTGCCTTGAGTGCGGTCAGGTCCGTGTCCGCATCGATGGTGGCCTTGAGGCTGGTGAGCCCGGCACTGGTCGAGCTGATTACGCCCCGCAGCGCGGACTTGTCGGATGAGGTCATGACCTTGGAGGCCGTGATCTTGCCCGAGAGATCCGTGAGAGTCGTCAGGCGGCGATTGACTTCGCAGTCACCGAAGGCCTTGAGGCCGGCGAGGGTGACGGTTCCGGTGCCCTTGGAGGCCGAAGGCGCGGCGGAGGACTTGGCCGGGGCATATGCGGCGCAGACGCCCTTGCCGGCCGGACCTGCGTTGGACGGGCCGGCTGCCACGACCGTCGTGGCGGCCACGAGGACAAGCGAGCCGCCGAGCAGCAGACTGGCCGCGATGGCTGTGATGCGAGTCTTCATGCGATCTACTCCTTCTCTGGTTCTGCGGCTATTCGCCGGCCGACGGACCTGCGTCCGCGCCGGAGAGCGAGCCGTTGAGGTTGCTGAGTGCCTGGTCGATGGCGTTGAGCTGGTCGTCGATCTGAACTCCCGCGCCGCCTGGTGCGCTCGAGGCATTCGAATCTGCGGACGTGCCCGGTGCCGTGCTGTCTGCGGCCGTCGGCGTCGTGTCTGTCGCCTGGGGCTGATCCGTCTGCGCTACGGGCACGAAGGTGGCCTGCTGGCCGGTGCTGGTGCCGGCACCCGCGCCGTTGTTCCCGGCGCAACCCATCGCCGCGATGCCGACGAGCAGGGCCGTGAGCGCGAGCTTGGTGACGGAGCTTGTTCTTAGTTGCATCTGTTGTCTCCTTGTCCCGCTCATTGGGGGCTGACGCTTCAGATACTCGGGTGTCATTTCTCGATCCGTTCGGGGTCCAGGTAAGACCACTGTAAGGCGGATGACGGCTGACAGCCCGGGATTTGTCCCGCGCGGAGCAACCCGAATGGGCAGGCTCGCATCCGCGGCCTGCGGCGGCTACGATCCGCTCGTCCGAAAGCGCCGGCCGGCGTTTTATCTGACCGCACCTGGAGAGCCCCACTTGAACGCGTCGATGACCCGTCTGCTCAGGCCGCATGTCGCCGAATTCATCGGCACCTTTGCCCTCGTCTTCTTTGGATGCGGCGCGATCGCGCTCGGCAATCACGATGTTCTGGCGGGCGCTCTCGCTTTCGGCGGGACGCTCGGGATCATGGTTTACGCCGTTGGCCACATCTCCGGAGGCCATTTCAACCCGGCGGTGACGATTGGGCTGGCCACCGGGCGGCAGTTCGCCTGGAAGCGGGTTCCCGGCTACATCCTGGCCCAGGCCGTTGGGGCGACCGTGGCCGCGCTGATCCTCAAGCTGACGCTCACTTCAGGCGTCCCACTGGGCGTGAACCATCCAAGCGGGTCTGACGGCCAGTCGTTTGTCTGGGAAGTGGTCCTGACCTTCTTCCTTGTCTTCGTGGTCACGGCTCTAGCGACGGATGCCCGCGCAGTGAAGGCGGCTGCCGGCTTCTGCATCGGCGGCACGATCGTCCTGGACGCCATTGTCGGCGGGCCCGTCAGCGGCGCATCGATGAATCCGGCTCGCTCGTTTGGTCCGGCCCTCGTCTCCGGCGACTTCAATGGGCTGTGGATCTACCTGGCCGCGCCGGTCGTTGGTGGAGTCATTGCCGCAGTGGTTTACATGTTCCTGCGAGAAGAGAAGGCATAGCCAGGGCGGCCGGCGCCTGGGCCCAGCCCGGCGCCTTGGCGATCAGGTGGCGGGTGCCGGCTCGGCGGCCACCGCGCCGGCACTTTCGCCGAACCAGCGCTTGGCCAGTCGCATGGCAGACCACGTGAGCGCCAGCATTACCGGAACCTCGATGAGGGGACCGACCACTGTGGCCAGGGCGACCGTCGGCGAGAAGGCGGTGATCGCGATGGCGATCGCAATCTCGAAGTCCCGGCCGGTCGAGTTGAAGGCCACGGCCACGGCATCCCGATATGGGAAGTGCAGCCGCGAGCCGATGAACAGGACGACAAAGAACATGACCGCGAAGAAGAGGGTCATGGGGACCGCCATTTCCAGGACTATGCCGGGGCGCTGAAGAATCAAGTCGCCCTTGAGTGAGAACATCACGATTAGGGTGAAGAGCAAGCCCAGGATCGAAAGGGCGCTCAGGCCCGGCTTGAGCCGGTCCATCGCCTCCTCGCCGCCGCGTCGGGTCACGGCCATCCGGGTCAGAACGCCGAGCGCCAGCGGCAGTCCCAGGTACAAGACTACAGACTCGGCCACGACCCAGACGTCGAAGTTGACATTGCCGATGAGCAGGCGGGCGTAGACCGGGATCAGCAGCATCTGCGCCACGGAGTTCAGGGCCACGAAGACCAGAGCCATGGGCGTGTTCCCTTTGGCCAGGAATGTGAAGATGATCACCATGGCGATGCACGGAGCCAGGCCGTAGAGCACCAGGCCAGTGTGCAGTTCCGGGTCGCTGACGAAGACATTGGCCAGGCCGAGCATCACGAACGGTGCCACAAGGTAGTTGAACAGGAGGACGATGCCGAGCTGGCGCGGGGATCGGAAGGCGCCGCCGACTTCGCCCAGACGTACGTTCGTCATCGCCGGGTACATCATCGCGAAGAGTCCAATCGGGACGCCCAGCGAAATAGCGTTTGGAACAGTCAGCACGAAGGTCCCGCCCGCGATGGCCTTGAGGGCGTCGATTGGCGGAGTCAGGGCGAAGTCTGAGATCGAGAGGGCCTTTCCGATCCCGATCCCGATCGCCATGCTGACGACCACGAAGAACGGTAGCAGGCGAAAGTCCTCGAGGATGGCCAGGAGGCGGGCGGTCATCGGGTCTCCTTCGGTCGCTGGGCGGGTACGGCTTCAATGGCGCATTCCGAGTTGGCAGCAGGTTCTGCGGCCCGGCTTCCGGGTGTCAGCAGCTGGTCGATCAATGCTTTGACGTGGGCCATCTGCTCCAGGTCGAGCGAGTAGTGGACCCATCGGCCGGCGCGGCGCTCGCGGATGAGACCGCTCGCCTTCAGGACCTTGAGATGATGGGAGGCTAGGGCCGGGCTAAGGCCGAGCGCGCTGCCCAGGTCGCAGACGCAACACTCGCCTTGCCCCAGCAGCTCTATTACCCGCACGCGAGAGGGCTCGGAGATTGCTCGCAGCGCCGCGAACGCCTGAGGCGTTTGATCGTCCATAGCGCCATTCTAATACACATTATTACAACACGCGTTTGTTTGATGGCTATCAAGCGCGTGACGGTGCGGCGCCAATGTGCGTCGGCGTGATGCATTTGCCGCGTGCGGCCCGGGCAGATGATATGGCCCTGATATTCCCCTATCGAGCTCGACCCCGGAGAATAGATCGCGGGAAAGCGGAGTTCGTTCTGGGGTACCAGCGTGATAGTAAGGGTCCTTCAGGGACGGGTTCTGCCAGACCAGACGGCCGTGTTTCGTCAGCAGGCGCAGCAGGCATTGGATGATGCAAGACGCCGCGACGGGCTCGTATACGCCCAGGTTGGGCGTCAGGCTTACTCGGACGGGAGTGAGGGGATCTCCTTCGTGAGCGTGTGGCGCGATCTCTCGGCCTTGTACGCCTGGCTCGGGGGCACGGATCTTCTGGATACGCCAGCATTCAAGAACGGCGGACCGGCTCTCTTCGAGCAATGCGAGGTGCAGCACTTCGAGTCTTATGAGACCGTTGAGACGGCTCCGGAGGATGTCAAGGAAGCGCGAGGCTGACGGTCCGCAGTGCGCTCGCGCACCATATTTCCGGGTTTATGACCCCTTGTCGGGCATTACTTGCCTGAGTGGGTCCTAGTACTGTAGTTGTGGCGTTGTATGTACCCGTCATTCCGGGTACGGTATGGGCAAGCTCGTATCCCTTTTTCCAGGCAGGGGGTCGCGAGCGAAAACGGCGCTGACGATCGGCGGTTCCAAAGGCGGTTGATCGAGCTTCTGGCTACTCCGGCGCGTCCGCTCGAATGATCGAAAGTCTCACCGAAGGCACTAATGAACGTCCACGAAGCACTCGACGCCTGGCAGGCGCAGTACTCAAACCAACCACCGGTTGGCTTCATGCTGCGCTTCAGCCATGAGTCGGTCTGGACGCGCATCCACTACCTGCGGGAGAGCACAAATCCGGCTAGCTCGGGCGACGATCGCCAGACCGCCTCGCGTTTCGATGCGGTGGCGAGCGCCCTCTTTACAGGCACCACGGTGCTGGTTCTGGCAATTCACCTGGACCCCCGCCACGAAGAAACCGCGGATCTGCGTGCCCTCGGCGCCACTGCAATCACGCCGCCCGAGAGCTGGATAGAGACGCTGGGTGGCTATCTGCCGGATCCCAGTCACGCCGAGTTTGTGGCTGCCACTTTGAGCTGGCAGCGAGGCTGCCTGGACAGCCTCTGGATGGCCGTGGCCCGGGATCGAATCGGCCGCATTGCCGTCTTCTGCCCGGCCACCGGCGACGCGTTCTGTCCATACGGCGGCGGAGCGGATGTCTTCGTCTGGGGTTCCGAGCGCCGCTCCAAGCTGGGAGACCGTTTCCGAGCCTGGTTGCCGAGTGCGGGGATGCCAGGATCGCTCGCGGTTCGGCGGACTTCGGGGCTGGCGGTGGAGCGCAGCTAGGCGATCGCCGCTCGGACCCCGCGCCGCTCGGCCTCATCAGAAGAGAGCCAGCCGGCCGCGGAGGGGTAGAGCGGCCGGCCGGCTCATTTCCGTGACCCGGCGGCGTGCTGAGCGCTCTGCCGTGTTCACGTCCCCATTGGACCGCCCGTTTCTGATGAAACGCTGAATCCTGTGGGATTCGAGGGTGGACCCTCGGTGCTGGAGGTGGGGCCGCATCGACTCGGCCGAGCCCGGCACCGCCGAGCAAGACCCCGGCGCCTCCCGTTGTGGATCGCCGCCGGACCGGCGACACTTGCGTTATGAGCCCAACCACCAATCGCCAGAGTCCGAAGTCCGAGCCGAAGTCCGGAGGGCAGCCGGGTGCGGCAGCCAAGCCCGCGGCCGCCAAATCCGCGGCAGCGGTCGCGGCCGCGCCAACCGGACTCCTGCCCGCGCCCGTCACGAAGGCGGACATCGCCCGGTATCGCGAAAACCTCCAGGGAGAGGTGGACGCGATCGCGCTGTACTCGTTGCTCCAGGATCTGGAGTCGAGTGGCGCCGTAAAGGACTTCTACGGGCGCATGGTGGAGGTCGAGACCGTCCACGCGAACGTTTGGAGGGCCCAGCTCGCCACCGCGGGCATCGCCACTGATGGCATGGGCCCGGCCTGGCGAACCCGCGTACTGATGTTCATCGCCCGCCATTTTGGGCCGAGCCTCGTGGTGCCGACCATCGCCGAGCGCGAAGCCTCGGACCAGGCTATGTACGACGATCAGCCCGAAGCACTCGCCCGGATGCCCGGCGATGAGCGGTCCCACGCGCGCCTGTTCCGCGAACTCGCCGCCGGCAAGGGCGTTGAAGGCGGTGCCATTGCCCGCATCGAGGGTCGCCACAAGGGCAGCGGCGGCAACCAACTCCGCGCCGCCGTGCTCGGCGCCAATGACGGGCTCATATCCAACCTCAGCATCTCGATGGGCGTTGCGGGGGCATCGGCATCGAGTGGTGGCCACCCGGTCGTGATCGCCGGCCTGGCCGGCATGCTGGCCGGCGCTCTGTCGATGGCCATCGGGGAGTGGCTTTCCGTCCAGAGCGCCCGTGATCTTTTCGCCCACCAGGTCAAGGTGGAAAGCGAGGAGCTGCTCAACGTCCCGGACGAAGAGGAGGAGGAACTCACCCTCATTTACCAGTCGAAGGGTCTTACAGCGACTCAGGCCCGTCTGATGTCCAAGTCCATCATCCAGGGTGAGCATGCCCGGGCCGTTAATACGCTGGCTCGTGAAGAACTTGGCATCGATCCGGATGAGCTGGGCGGCTCCGCCTGGGTCGCGGCCATCACTTCGTTCTTCCTGTTCGCCATGGGTGCGATCGTGCCGCTGGCGCCCTTCTTCTTTGCCTCCGGCATGACCGCCGTTGTGGCCTCGATCATTGTCAGTGCTGGGGCGCTGATGCTGGTGGGCGCGGCGATCACCGTGGTGACCGGCTCCAGCGTACTGCGGACCGGCGGGCGGCAGGTACTACTCGGCCTGTTCGCGGCGGCCGTCACGTTTGGGCTCGGCTCGATGGTGGGTCAGGCGATCAAGTAGGGGAGTGGCGGGCGGCTCGGCGCCGTGGCGCTCTCGGCTCCGGTCCGGTCGGCCGCCGACCTCTGGATTACTCGTCACGCGATTGCTATCCAGGATCGGTCTGGCTTGGTGACCCGCGGGCGCCCTCAGAAGCGTCGGGTCGGTCATTCCTGAACGTGGGTGAAGCTGGCCGCAACGTCAAGTCGGCGGCCAAGAGCCGGTTTGGGAGAGCCGGGGTTCGATAGTACTCACCTCCTGGATGTTTCGGACCTTCCAGGGCTGTGGCCGTGGGACTTGGTTGCTTTCAGTTGATGTGGGCCTCCAAGAATGCGCTCAACCTCAACAATGCTCTTGCGTCCAGCACCACCCATTCCTCCACGTGCCCACTGAGGAATACCCGATGAAGAATGGTCGTTTGTTCGTGCTTGCCCAAGCCCGCTCGAACCGATATCGGCTACAGTGGGGGCAAGTAGGGCCCAGGGCAGAGTCGCCACGGCCATGAGTCGGGAGCCGCAGCCGCGTGAGCATCCAGGAACCATCTTCGCCCGCAGGAGCCTCGCCCGAACGAAGCGATTTCATCCGCGAGATCGTGGCCGCCGATTTGCAGGGCGGCAAACACCAGGCCATCGTCACGCGGTTTCCGCCTGAGCCAAACGGGTACCTCCACATCGGCCACGCCAAGTCCATCTGCCTGAACTTCGGCATCGCCAAAGAGTTCGGCGGCCGCTGCCACCTGCGTTTCGACGACACCAACCCCACCAAGGAAGAGCAGGAGTACATCGACTCGATCCAGGCGGACGTCCGTTGGCTCGGGTTCGATTGGGGCACTCACCTCTACTTCGCGTCGGACTACTTCGATCAGCTGTATCAGTGGGCCGTTTACTTGATCGAGGCCGGCAAGGCGTATGTGGACGACCTCTCGGCCGACGAGATCCGCGCGCATCGCGGCACGCTGACCGAGCCCGGTCAGAACAGCCCCTGGCGTGATCGGCCGATTGCCGAGAGCCTGGATCTCTTCGAGCGGATGCGAAAGGGCGAGTTTCCTAACGGCACTCGCGTCCTGCGCGCGCGGATCGACATGGCCGCTCCGAACATCAACCTGCGCGACCCAGTCCTGTACCGGATCCTCCACGCCGAGCATCCGCGCACCGGCGACAAGTGGTGCATCTATCCGATGTACGACTTCGCCCACGGCCAGTCCGACGCGATCGAGGGCATCACCCACTCCATCTGCACCCTTGAATTCGAGGTTCACCGGCCGCTGTACGAATGGTTCATCGAGAATCTGCCGGTGCCGACCAAGCCGCGCCAGATCGAGTTCGCCCGGCTCAACATCACCTACACGGTTCTCTCCAAGCGAGTTCTGCTGCGCCTTGTGAACGACGGTCACGTGCGTGGCTGGAGCGACCCGCGTATGCCAACCATCTCCGGCCTGCGCCGGCGCGGCTTCCCGGCCGAGGGCATACGCGACTTCGCGGCGATGATCGGCGTGGCCAAGAGCGACAGCACTGTCGAGGTCGGCCAGCTGGAATACGCCGTCCGCAGCGTCTTGAACCGCAAGTCCGCGCGCCGATTCGCCGTCCTGGATCCCATCAAGCTGGTCATCGAGAACTATCCCGAGGGCCTGGTCGAGGAGATGGACGTCCTCAACAACCCAGAGGACCCGTCCGCCGGTACCCGCAAGGTCTCCTTCTCGCGCGAACTCTGGATTGAGCGCGAGGACTTCATGGAGGAGCCGCCGGCCAAGTTCTTCCGCCTGGCGCCCGGGCGCGAGGTTCGGCTGCGGGCCGCCTACTTCGTCACCTGCACGTCCGTCGTCAAGGGCTCCGACGGCAAGGTCGTGGAGCTGCGCTGCACCTACGATCCGGCTACTCGCGGCGGCGACTCACCCGACGGCCGGCGTCCCAAGGCCACTCTCCATTGGGTTTCCGCGGCTCACGCGATCCCGGCCGAAGTCCGGCTCTACGACCACCTCTTCAGTTGCCCGGACCCGGGCGCCGACGATCGTGAGCTTTTCTCGGACCTCAACCCGAATTCCGAGACGGTTCTTACCGGTTGCCGGGTGGAGCCGGGCGTGGCTGAGGTTCCGGTCGGTGAGACCGTGCAGTTCGAGCGGCTGGGCTACTTCTGCCCGGATTCGGACTCCGCGCCGGGCAAACTCGTCTTCAACCGCACCCTGACCCTCAAGGACACCTGGGCCAAGTTGCAGGCGCAGGGTAAGCAGGGGTAGCGAGCAGGGGAGTGGCGGGCTTCGCTCGGCGATGTTCGGCCCGCCGAGGCGCTGTTCGGCCCGCCGAGGCGCTGCTCCGCCCGCCGAGGCGCTGCTCCGCCCGCCGAGGCGCGGTGGAGAACAAATCCGCCGCCGACTCATAGTAGGCGATTCTGCCAAATGCCAGTGGGGACAACACGGGGCAAGACTCCGAGCCCATGCGCGCTGAATCCAGCCGGCGACCCCGAAACCGCCTCATGGCTGATTGGCATTTGGCAGGAAAGCGGCGTGTGAACCGGCTTCAGAACCGGATCTTCGTGCCCCGCGCTGCCCGGGTTGGCATTTGGCATGATCGCCGCCGCCGATCGCCGCCGATCGCCGCCGATCGCCGCCGATCGCCGCCGGCTCGGGCTGCCTCCACCGGGAATCAAAAAGGAGCCCGATTGCTCGGGCTCCTTTTCGGTAGCGTCGAGTTAGTAGCGGTTGCTCGAGCTGCGCTGGCTGGTGAAGCAGTCGCTGCAGTAAACCGGCTTCGAACCGCTCGGGCGGAACGGAACCTGGGCCTCGCGGCCGCAGCTGGAGCACGTTGCGCTGAACATCTCGCGCGGGCCGCTGGAGTAGCCGCCGCCGGAGTTGCCGCGATCGGAGTAGCCGCCGCCACCACCGCTATCGCCACGCGCGGCCTTCTTGGCTGCGCGGCACGACGGGCAACGTCGGGGCTCGCTGAACTGTCGGTCGGCGTAGAACTGCTGCTCGCTCGCGGTGAACGCGAACTCCTGGTTGCAGTCTGCGCAAACGAGCGTCTTGTCTGATCCGTACAAAAGAAAAACTCCTTCTCGTGCGGCCTCGGCGAACCTTTCTCGCCGAGAACCGATGAGAGGGAGTGTCGTGTGCCGCTTTGTTGGTAGACACCGTCTTTGGTGTCCGTGAGGAACCATATCACACGCTGAGCCCAGCGGCGAACGAATTTTCGAACGAAGTTTTTGCGAAGGCGGGGCCGTGCCGAAGCGAGTCGCGGCCGCCGACGCCGGACAGCCCATTCGAACTGCCGGCACCAGTCTTCGGCCGCACGCACCTCAACAACCGCCGACCGCCGGCCGCCCACCCCACGGCGAGGATCTCTAGCGCCCGACAGCTACGGCCCGCAGCACGCCCGAATCGGGTAATATCACCCGGCTCGCTGGCGAGTGGCCTAACGGTAAGGCACCTGTCTCTGGAACAGGGCATTGAAGGTTCGAATCCTTCCTCGCCAGCCAATAACTGGATCTTTACAGGCCCCGGGTCAACCCGGGGTTTTTGTTTGCCAGCGCGCAGGTATCTGCTCCGGTGCGAAATACGAACTCCGGAGAGGGGCTTCGTCCCAGACCATCTGTTGCCTGCCTGCACTGGCCTAGAAACGTCCGATCGGACGGGAGCATCGCCGGTGCCGTTCGGAGTCGGCGCTAGGAAAGATCGTCCTGACCTCCTGATCCGGTTCGCTCGGTTGTTGGCCGCTAGGTGTCTCGGCCGCCGAGTGTCGACAGGTCCGCGCGGGTGTACGTTCGCTCCCCGGGAAGTCCGCGGCGGAAGCGCCAGCAAGCAATTGCGTCATTGAGTTTGAGGCCCGGGTTGTCGGCGAAGAAGGCGCGGATGTAGCGGTTGTACTCGAACTGGGGGTCGATTAGGTCCGTTTCGGTGTCTCGGGCTGGGCCCGACCGGGCGGCATCCAATCGGCGCCATTCCGCGATCGCGTCGGCGTATGTGGCCTTCGGGTTGGATCGTAAGTATCGCTGCAGCTTCACGCTGAAGTGGAAGCCCCGGCCGACCTGGCACTCGAAGAAGGATCGGCGTTCTTCGGTGCACTTGAAGTTCGGGCCTAGCTGCGCGCCGAGCGCCGGTTCCCCCTGGGCAACGGCCGCCGGCGGTGTCGTGCGTCGCCGGGCCGGTGCGTCCGCCGCTGTCGTCGCGCCTTCGGGAACTCGACCTGTGCGCAGAAACCTCTCGACCCTGTTCGTCAGATCCGTCTTGCTGCCGGACGTCCCCAGGCCGTTCGTTCGGCAGAAGGCCAGCAGTTCCTCCTTGAGGTAATAGAACTGGAGGTAGACCTCAGGGACCGGGCGTTCGTCGAGCGCAGGCCTTTCGGTTAGCGGTGCCATTCTGCCCTCCGGTGCTGACTGGGATCACGAAGGTACCGCTTTGAAGTTCTCGTCGCTTGGTGGACGCGCCGGTCTTGGCAGCATCGGGTCGCCCCGACGGGACCGCCCACCATTGACGCTGGGCACTCGCGCCCGTTAGCGTGTGCCCGACGAATTTGCGACAATTCGCGGTAAATCCCAGCGATCAACCGGCGAACGACAGAGGAGCGTCCACTTGACTGCCCAGGGCGGCGACACCAGCGACACCGCGCGACATATCGACTCGTGGGTCACCTTCCGGCCCGAGCTGAAGGTTCTCGACTGCACGATCCGCGACGGCGGTCTCATGAACGACCACCAGTTCGAGGATTCGTTTGTCAAGCGCGTCTACGACACCGCCGTGGCCGCCGGGGTCGATTGCATGGAGCTGGGCTACAAGGCCGATCGAAAGGTTTTCGTCGACTCCAAGTCCGGCCCCTGGAAGTTCTGCACCGAAGACGACGTGCGCCGGGTCGTGGGCGAGAACCCGTCCGGCGTGAAGCTCTCCGTCATGGCGGACGCGGAGCGCACGGACTACCACACCGATATCCTGCCGCGCGATCAGAGCGTGATCTCGGTCATTCGCGTCGCGTCCTACGTGCACCAGGTGCCGACCGCGATCGACATGATCAAGGACGCCCACGACAAGGGCTACGAGACCACGTTCAATCTGATGGCCCTATCGACCGTCCAGGAGCGCGATCTCGACGACGCTCTTGAAGTGGTCATGGCGAGCCCGGTAGACGTCGTCTATGTCGTTGACAGCTTCGGTTCCTTCTACTCCGAGCAGATCCGGGAGCTGACCGGCAAGTTCGTGAAGATGGCCCACGCGGCCGGCAAGGAAGTGGGCATCCACGCCCACAACAACCAGCAGCTCGCCTATGCCAACACAATCGAGGCGATGCTCTCGGGCGCCACCTGGCTGGACTCCACGATCGCCGGTTTGGGCCGCGGCGCCGGTAACTGCCCGACTGAACTGATCGTCGGCTTCCTCAAGAACCCCAAGTTTCACCTCCGGCCCGTGCTCGAGTGCGTGCAGGACCTGCTCGTGCCGCTGAGCAAGGAGATCGACTGGGGTTACTCGATCCCGTACATGCTCACCGGCCAGCTCAACATCCATCCCCGCATGGCCATGGCCGTGCGTGACAGCGACACGCCGGACAATTACGTCGAGTTCTACGACCGGCTTCAGGAGGGGGCGGACTAGGGGACCGGCCCGCAGGAGCGGGGACCGGCCCGCAGGAGCGGGATACATTGCCGCTTCGACCGTGCCGCTAGCAGCACACGTCGGGCTGGACTGGCGGCAAACTCCGGTAGTAGGAAGCGTCGAGAGTTCGTTTTGTCGACGGTAAGACTCGGCGTCAAGGCCAAGATAGGTAGCCTGGGTTTCTGCGTCCCAGCCGGGTCCGCGCCCGCCGCGGCGGCTTCTCATCGCCCGTAGTCGCGCCGAGTCCATCGTGCCCTGGTTCGCCTGGCGCGGTTCTGCGCAGGTTGGCCGCGAGCCGCCTGGGATTGCTGGACCTTAGAAACGACCCCTCTCCCGGCCGCTCGGATCCCGTCGGCCCCGGTTCGCGCCTTCCCGTCGGCGCCGCCGCGCGGCGGCAGTCCAACGACCCGGCAGACGTGGCGACGCCCCCTATGCCCCCGCCCGCTCATCCTGCTGCGTAGCGTAAATCGCCTCCGCCTGGTCGGCCGCTTCGGCCAGGACCTCTTCCGGAGTGGCATCCGGGTACGCCGCGCGAATCGCGGTCGTGACTTCGAGCAGGTTCACGCCTTCAACTTCCTGGACCGCCTGCAAGTTGATCACGTAGTTGGCCAGGATGGAGATGACGGCCGCGACCGGCAGACCGAAGAGGATGCCCCAGATCCCGGCCACCTGCGCTCCGACCATGACGGACAGGAGTGTGACGATTGGATGGACTCCGGAACTCCTCTTCATCAGGCGCGGCATCAGCAGATTCATGATCAGTGTCTGCGTGATGAAGAGCACGAGAGCAACCGGGATGAGCGCGGCGGGCGCGAAGGCCGCGGCGATGATTATGGGCGGCAACAAGGCCAGCGGGGGACCCACAAAAGGGATCGGCATGCAGAGCGCCGCAACCAGGCATATCAGGAACAGGTACGGCAGACCGAACACCAGGCCTACTACGATCGTGAGGGCAACCTGGATGCCGACGAGGATCAGCTGGATCCACAGGAATCCGCGGAAGGCTCGACCGACCGAGCGATCGAACAGATCGAGTTGGGTCTCGAAGCGGTTCGGCATCACCCGGCGCAGTTTGGCCTGCAGACCGGCGGCGTCGGAGACGATGAAGACCGATATCACCAGGGTCAGGAAGAGGGTGCCGATGACCGAGACCGCGGTGCTCGCGATTGCCCCGGACTGGCTCGACAAGGTGGACTTCAACTCGGGCACGACTCTCGCCTCGGCCTGGCGGAAGAGGGCGGCCAAGTCGATAGTCCCAGTGCTGATCCCCAGGGATTTTTGAAGGGAGGCCAGGCTGTTGCTGATTTGCGCGGTCCCTTCGTCCAATCGATTTGCCAGGTTCGTCACCTCGCTCATGCCGATGGAGGTGACAACGAGTACGAAGGCGACAAACCCCAGGGCCATGCAGCCGTAGACCAGACCGACGGCCTTGCCGCGTCCGATGTGGAGGCGCCCTGCGGCCCCGTCGACGAGCGGGCTGACCACGAACGCCAGGAGCCAGGCCAGGAAACAAATGATGGCGATGCCGCTGAACGCGCCAGCGACCACGACGAATTGCTCGAGGATGAGAAGGATGAAAACCACCGAGCCGGCGGCGAAGAAGATCGTTGCCATTCGACGGAGGCCGAATGCCTGGCGCGGAATCGCGCGGAGGCCAGCCAGACGAAGCTTCGGCGTGGTGCTGGCCATCTCGGTTCTCCATCGGCCGCGCAAGCCTGCGCAGGGCATCGATCGATGCCCACCAGAGTCTGTGCCGGGCGGGTCGCCCTCGCGAGGATGAGAACCCCCAATCAACGCAGTTCGCCTGGACGGTCGAGGACGAGGCGGCGGCGACCCCTAGCGTCCCAGTCTCGCCCTTTCCTCTGCGGTTCCCTTGAGAATCGGACGCATAAGTTGCGTTTGTCCGGTACAGCCGGACAACTTTGCCCCTGTACGAAGGTTGACATTGCGAGACTCGTGCCTGGAAGATCTCTGAGGGCCTGAACCGGTCGCCGACGGCCGTCGAAGAGCGCAATCGGAGCCGAATCGCGGGCCAAATCGCTCGGTTCGAACTCGCCCGGACTCAGACCGTGCGTCTGTGGTCGATCTTGTCCGGTACAGTCGGACAAACGCAGGATCGCTCCACGCACCGACGGTCCAACGAGAAGCGAGAGCCGGCGACGAGAAGCGAGAGCGGATAGAGCGGCGACGAGCCGGCGACGTCCGAACGACTAGCAGTGACTAGCGGCGACGAGCCGGCGACGTCCGACCGACCGAGCAAGGATGGCGAACCGGCGATTCTTCTGCGAGACAGGACACTAGTCCGTGGGCGCCGTAATCGTCACCCCAGACAGCGACTCAATGACGATGTCCAGCGTGACCGTCTCGTGGGCCATCGTGAACGAGATCCGCTGATCGAGAGACGCCTGCAGGCTCACGCCCGCGGGTGTGCCGTCGTCCTCCACCCAGAAGGAGAGACTCTCGAGGGTGAGGTTCTGCTGATCTGCGCCGGCACTGATGCCGAAAGCAGACGGGTCCACGCCCGAAAGGTCGGCGACGGTGAGGTGATGTAGCCGTCTGCCGAACTTGTCCTGCACGCCCGCATCCACCAGGGCGATGTTGCCGACCACGCCTTGAAGTGTCTTGCCCGAGGCCGGCGACGTATTCCACGAGCCGCCGTTGGACCGGGTGTAAGCCGTCCCGCCCACCACGATGCTGTCGAACGTGATCGTGGCGCCAAGGATCTTGGTGGTGATGGAGGCGTCACTGTCTCCGCCCTTGACCTTGAACGTGCCGGTGATCGGGCCTGAGGTCGAGCCGAAGGGCACAGCCGCCGTGACCGTCCCGGACACGGATCCCTGGGCCTGGAAGTCGCCGGCTGTGACCTTGGCCCTGAAACTGTCCAGCGTCGACATCGGAGTCGGAGTCGGAGTAGGCGTCGGAGTAGGCGTCGGAGTAGGCGTCGGAGTAGGCGTCGGAGTAGGCGCCAATGTGGCCGACCAGTGGGCGCCGTTGCAGGCCGCCAGCGCCGTCAATATCAAGGCGACGCTCACCCCCCGCGCAAGACGACGAACAACAAGTGGTGATGCCATTTCGCGCTTCCTAACCGCTCTTGACCCCTTGCGGCAACCGGAAAACTCTGGGGTCGTTGGTTCATAAAGGCCGCGTACAGCAACGTCCATCTTAGCCCTGGGGCGAGCATTCGGACGTTTAGGAATATGAAAGCGCGGCGAATCCTCGACATCGGTGACCGCGACAAACTGCCGATATGCCGCTCCGCGCTCACCTTCCGGGCATGAGTGGGCAACCTGGCGCCCGCGTCCCTACGGTTCGACTTCAAACCCCTCAGTCGCAAAGTCCGCGTCCATCGCCCAGGCTCGCTGGATCTCGCGCGGACGCATGAATTCGAATCTGGTGCGGTCCACGAGCGAGACGCTCGATGCGGTCGCGGCGCGGAAGGCGGGGAACGCAGCGAGGCGTCGACGCCGATGATCTCGATGGCCGGCAAGAGCGCCCGGCCTCTCTTAGCTCTTCGCCACCTTGTTCATCGCCGCCGCAAAGGCCACGAGATCCGCTTGGCTCACGCCCGAGCCGATCAGGGTGTAGCCGTGCTTCGTGCCCGGGTCGACGTAGATCACAAAGTCCGGGTTATTCTGGGAGCCATAGCTGTCCAGGTCACCGGTCAGCGCGCCGAATTGGGTCGTGCCCAGGGTGCTCAGATGAGTGGAGCAGTCGTCGGCGCTGGTTGTGCATTGGGCGCCTTCCTTGAACTCAAGGACGGCGCCGTGTGGTCCGTTGTAGAAGATGTCGATGTAGTCGCCGGATGCCGGCCGGAAATATGTGCCGTGGTTGACGTACCAGGGTGAGGGCAGAACGGCGCAGTAGACGTCGAAGTCGGCCTTGTTGGCGGAGATGGCGAAGAAGCCCTTGGTTTCGGGGCCACCGGTGCAGACCTCTGCCGAGCCGGCGGGAGTGGTTTGATCCGCGGCCGCGGTCGCGGTTGCGGTTGCGATTGTGAGGGTCGTACTCACCGACATCGCAGTTGGTTGAGGCGTGGCAGTGGGCGGCTGGAGAATCCCGAGTGGCCCCGTATACAGCGAAGAGCAAGCTCCAGCGGACAGGAGCACGGTTAGAGCCATAGAGGCCAACTGAATCCGGCGAATGCCACTGCCAGCCATCGTTCTCCCCTGCATAAGTGGGCCATTCCGACGTATGACTATGCTAGCGAAGCCGAATGTACCGCGCGCACACCCCACCGCACCTCACCCCTCACGCCGCCTAGCGCTTCGGCGATCCGCCACTTCGCCGCGCCAGCCAGCCGGCCCAAATCGCCTCGGCCGAACCGGCCGTGATCTCGTCGCCATGGCGGACTATCGGCAGTCGGAGCAGGCTCGGCTCGGTTCGGACTTGTGCCACGAGGGCGCCGCGGTCGGAGAGAACCTCAGCCGGAACGCCCGCCGCCAGCGCCGCCGTGCCCAGCCGCTCCGCCAGGACCCGCAACTCTGCCGCCTCAATCGGTCGTTTGCCCAGATCCACAAACCGCACCACGATCCGCCGCTCGCGAAAGAACCTGATCGCCCCGCGCGTGGCTGCAGAGCCCTCCAGGCCCAGGACATCGATCTTGGGCATCTTCTTGGTTATGGTCTTGCCCAACGGCGCCGGCATCGGTTGTCTCGTGCGGGTCGAGTCGGAAATCGGGCCCCAAGCCTACCAGCGGCGACTCGCTAGACTGGCTGCCACCCCATTTCGGTCCCGTCCCTCAAACTATTGCCATGCCAACCAAAACCCGCGGCTTTGCCGCTATGGTCCGGTAGCGTCGGTGTCGACGCTGGATCTGGACCTCTACTCTTTCACAGATCTGCGCCGCGTGGACGCGCTGGCCGCGGTCGGCCGGGCATTCGATGCCGAGCCGGTGCTTCGGCCGGAATTGATCGATATCCGCGAGCCTCTCCGCAACAAGATCGGTAGTGCCGAGGGCTACTTCTCAAACTCGGGGATGCACATCGAGACCGACGACTATCTCTTTGGACGCAGGCAGTTGCCGCGCCTTAGCGGCGCCCTCTCTGCGCCGAGCTATCGCGACGACGATCTCAAGGAATCTCCCCACCGCCTCTACGAGTTCACCGACGACGGGGACGAGGAGTGGCTCCGCGACCCGGCCAACCTCGAGATCCTCGCCCGGCTCTTCGTCCGCCTGGCAGGGGCCTTCCAGGGTTCATACGGATTCGTTGGGGATGCCCGGATGGCCCGGCAGCAGCGCGGCGAGTTCTCGCGAGCGCGTCAGAAGCGCCAGTTCGCGCCCTCGCCGCCTGACGAAACCAGCGATCGCCACTCGCTCCGCGACGTCTACTGGCTCAACTACTTTGGCCCGGCCTACGTCGAGTTCTGGGGTCAGCCGCGCACCGCCGGCCTCGGCATCCGCCAGGAGTCGACGACCAACGGCGGCGTCGTCGTCTGGGCGACGGAAACGCCCTTCGTCTTCGAAGACAGCGTCGGATCCTTCATGGACTACTCATGGAAGAAGCCCTGGTACGACGCGCTCGGCCTGGACACGTTCGTGACCGTCGGCGCGGCCGCCTGGGACCGCCGCGTCCCGAGCCGTGCGGACCATCTGCGCCACGTTCTGCCCTAGCTCTTGCGAACCGAGATCCGGTCGAGGCTGAACCCGGCGGCCTTCAGTGCCTCTTCCTTGGAGACGTCGAGCAGCGTCCAGAGACCGATGTGCTCATCGCTGGCCCGCCATTCCCCATAGGTTTCGAATCCACCGATGGCGTACGGTTTCGCAACCGACCCCTTGACCGGACGCACCACAGGTTTGACCGGACGTACCGGGCTTAGGATTGCCCGGCTGGTTCAGAGCCCCCTGGAAGTCGCATTTGGGAGTCGTTGATGTTCACCAGAATTGCCCACGTCTGCCTAACCGCCCGCGATCTGCAGCGGTCCGTGGACTACTACCAGAAGCTCGGCTTCACCATGCAGTTCCGGTTCACGCGTAAGGGCTCCACATTCGGCTTCTACATGGAAGTCTGCCCCGGCACTTTCGTGGAGATCTTCGAGGACCCGAACCTTGGGCCGGTCGTGAACAACGGCATCGTCCACTTCTGCCTGGAGACGGACGACATCGACGAGGTGATCGCGCGCGCGAAGGCACAGGGCGTGGGCGTCACCGACAAGAAGCTGGGCGTGGACAACACTTGGCAGTGCTGGCTTGAGGATCCGGACGGCAACAGGTTCGAGGTTCACCAATACACGTCCACGAGTGCTCAGCAGATTGGCGGCGACGTCGAGGCCGACTGGTAAGTGCGTCCGCCCGGCGCCGATTCGGCGCATGTACGCCTGTCGCGTACATCCCTGCCGCGTACATCCCTGCCGCGTACATCCCTGCCGCGTACATCATTGAGTCAACGGGACGTGCTTGGCCTTGATTTCCTGTTCCACCCGGCCGGCGAGGCGATTTGGGGCGGCGTGACCGGCGTCGATTGGGGCGATCTCACTCCCCCGGTGCCCCATTCGAGGTCGCCGGACGCCAGAACCGATCTGTCGGACCGCGATGGCGGGCAAGTTGTAAGCAAGGCGCGAACATGCGCAAGTTTGGGGGAGTCGGCTCACTGTGGCGATTGGCGAAGCGGGTGGTGGTGGTGGGCCGTCTCATCCCTGACAGGCTGGGTTCTTGCCGATTTCGCCGAGGTCGCCGGAGTCGTGACATACAGCTGTCACAGCGCGGCCTCAGACTACGGGCATGACTGATCTTCTGGCGATTGCTGATGGTGTAGATCCGGCGCGAGCGGGGCGGCCGACCCGGCCGGATTCGCAGGAGATGGCGGAGTACGTGACCGCGGGCGGATCGCCGCTGGACTTTGTCGCGCCGCCGGACTGGTTCAGCTTCAGCAGCTTCGATACGTTCGAGCGGTGCCCGCGACAGTACGCGTTGCGATATCTCTGCCGGGTGCCCGGAGAACTGGCGCGGCCCGCGGCAGACTTCGGGTCGGCGGCCCATGCCGCCTTTGAGCTGTTTACGCGCGAGCGGCGGCAGCGGGCTATTCGCTGCGAGGCCGGGCCGGACAGGGCAGACCTGGAGCGGTTCTTTGACTCCGTATGGGAGCGGAGTTCACTGGCTGCGGAGCCGGATGCGGCGGCGTGGCGTGAGCGCGCCGAGCCGATGCTGGATCGCTTCTGGGAGGCCGAGTCGGCGGGCGAGGCCCAAACCGTCGGCGAGGAGTCGCGCTTCCGCCTTGGCCTGGAACTGGACGCCGGGACGCGGGTCGTCATCGGTGGTTTCATAGATCGAATAGACCGCCTGCCGTCCGGTGGAGTGGAGTTGATCGATTACAAGACCGGTAATGCCTGGTCGCCGGATGACGTGGAGTCCAGCCTGCAGCTATCTATCTACGCATTGGGCTGCCGGGACGCCCTTGCCCTTGGCCGGCCGGAACGCGTAACCCTGGATTTCGTGGAGCACGGTCTTCGTTACAGCGCGGATCGCACGGACCAGGCCTTGGACAGCGTTCGCGAGGGTTTAGCGCTCCGGGCGCGGGAGATCCGCGGCAGCGACTTCGCGCCTACACCAGGAGCCCGCGCCTGCGGGTGGTGCGACTACGCGGCGATCTGTTCGGTGGGGGAGCGGAGCGTCTAGCCTCGGATATTGGGCGTCTCGCTCTCGCCGATCAGTAGCACTTGGAGGTCCTTTCGGGAGTAGGCGCGCGGACCCGGCATTGTGCGCCGGAGCTTCCAGCATGAGATGGCGTCAGCGAGTGGTCGGCCGGGGTTGTCTGGCCTTGCTGAGACAACGGGATAAGCACTCTCAGCCTAGCCGCCGATGACCGCCGCATACTCGCCGGTCCACTGGGTTCGTCCGGCAGGCTCAGAGTAGCGGCCCCATATCGAGTTGATGAACGTGCTCGCACTGTAGTAGGTCCCGGCCATCGGATCGGTCCAGGCAATGAATGGCGCGGCTACGTAGACGCCCGTAACGACGTAGTTGGGATCGGTCGTTGGATCAACATTGGCCGTAAACCCGATGATCGACCAGGCGTGGGTGCCGTTGTGGACGTCCGCGCCCTGGGCGCGACCTGTCGCAAGGATGTTTGCGGCCATCGCCTGAAGCCCTGCCTGGCCGGTGCTGAAGACCGCATCGGTGTAGCTGACTGCGCCACCGGAGAAGTAATTGAGTGCTGCGGCCCAAGACGCAGGATCGAGCCCACGCTCGGACGCCGGAAGCGCGAATCCGAGGTGTTCCCGACCCCAGTTGTAGATCGCCATCTGCTCGGCGTTCGATGTGTCGAACGAACCGAGGGCGATCGCAAGTTCCGTCTGAACCGCGGCCGCGGCACATGTGTAGTTCCAATGCTGCTGGACGTTAGGAGTGCCCTTGTAGACGTATTCCTTGAAGGGCTCAGGCGTCGGCGGCGCGGGGGTCGGCGGCGCGGGGGTCGGCGGCGCGGGGGTCGGCGGCGCGGGG
>OCZT010000481.1_pt1 | contig 39400 bp, 40 predicted proteins | sample 1539031 | NCBI WGS metagenome assembly OCZT01 (sample SAMEA3539308, study PRJEB22396) | soil metagenome | biome: tundra; feature: field; material: soil | place: USA | collected 2010-05 | depth 0.15 m
ACGACGCCGAACAGGAACATCCGGCGCCGGCCGAAGATGTCGCCCAGCCGTCCGCCGGTGACCAGTAGCACCGCGAACGTCAGCGTATAGGCGTTGACGGTCCACTCCAGCGACGACAGCGAGGCCTTCAGATCACGCTGAATCGACGGCAACGCCACGTTCACGACGGTGTTGTCGAGCATGATCATGAACAGCGCAATGCACATCGCGCCGAGCGTCCACCAGCGGCTGTTGTCGTCGGTCACGAGGCGGTGTCGGTGGTCAAGCCAGCGTTGGGTCACGGCGGTTTTCAGTCCTCCAGTCGGCAGGCGGCGAGGTCGGGCCGGCGCAGCAGTTGGGATAGCGCTGCGCCGAGCGGTCCGCGCTCGTCCTCGGTCAAGGTCTTGACGAACTCCTGCAGGCCGCTGAGTCGGGCGGCGTTGAGTCGCCGGATCACCGAGCGGCCGGCCTCGGTGGGGCTGACGCGCTTGCACCGGCGATCCTCGGCGTCCTCGTGGCGGATCACGAAACCCCGGCGCACGAGGTCGTCGACCGTCCGGCTGGCGGCGGGCAGGGAGATCAGCACCAGCTCGGCCGCGTCCTTGAGCGTCAGCTCGCGATCGGCCTCCTCCAGGTGATGCAGCAGCTTGATCTGGGTCATCGACAGCTCGAGCGTTCCCATCGCCTCGAACAGATCCGCGTTGCAGTGCTTGTGCAGAAAGACGATCAGGGCGTAGAGCTCGCCCGCGAGCCCCGCCTTCCCGTCTGCGGTGACTGCACGTTCAGTAGTTACTTGCACGCATGCAAGTATTGCACAAAAGCTCTGATTGCGCGAACGCAACAGAGCGCCGGGGCGCTCGTCAGGGGCCGAGGAGGCTGTTGCTGGAGTTCGGACGCGCGGGCCCGATATGGATCGATGCAGCCGCGATCGAGCTGGGGTTGGCCAGCGACGCGTCGGTCGAGCCGTGCGGCGCGGTGGCGATCGTGTAGCTGCCCGGCTTGAAGTTCACCGAGACCTGGGTCGTGGCCTGCGGGTTGATCGGCGCCGTACTGGCCAGTGTGCGGGACCCGTCGGCGGAGGAGATCGTCAATGCCTCGGCGTGGCTGGCCTGATTGGTGACGATGAACACGACCGGGCCGGCGCCGACGGATGCGGGGGACACCGAGACTTTGGAGTCATTGACGTAGACGGTCAGGTTGACCGGAGCGGGCGGACGCGAAGCGGTCGGGGACGCGCCGCCTGCGCCGCCACATCCCGAGATAGCCACGGTGCTGGCCACGAGTATCCCGATCGTTGTCCTGCGCATTTTCTGTATGCAGCTGATCAGGCCGGAGGATGGGTCAATGAACGCCGTCGGAGCTCGAGCCGGCTCAACTCGGTCTGCAGCTCCGCCCACGATTCGCGCTCGGCGCGCTCGTACTCATCTCCGGCCAGTTCGCGCAACCCGTCGCTGTATGCGCTCCACGCCTGGCGGGTATCCGCCTCTAGCTCGCGGAACTGTTCGGTATCGGGGGCGACCGCCGTCATTTGAGGACTCCTTACCTAGCTGACCAGTTCGATCGTACCCCGCCAGGCGGTCATCGACCGGATTTCCGGGGTGATGGGCTGCGCGGGTCCTGCAAGCCGGCTTGCACTCCGTCCGGGCGCGGGCGTATCACCGCCCCGATGCAGCTGCTCGAACAGCCCCTCGCCTCGTGCGAGTTCATCGTCGTGGACACCGAGACCAACGGGCTGGGAGGCGAGGGTTGCGAGGTGACCGAGATCGGTGCGGTCCTGGTCGGCGGCGGCGAGCTGCACGACCGCTGGTCCTCGCTGGTGCGCACCAGTGCGCCGCTGCGACGGGGGATCCAGCGCTTCACCGGCATCTCGCAGGCGATGGTCGATGCGGCGCCGTCGCTCGAGCTGGTGCTTTTGCAGCTGAGCGGGCGGCTGGCCGACCGGGTGCTGGTCGCTCACAACGCGCCGTTTGACCGTCGGGTGCTGAGCCAGGCGTTCGGGCGGATCGGGCTGGAATGGCCAGACCCGCCCGTGATCTGCACCGCCGCGCTGGCACGCACGATGCTGCCGCTGCAGCGCGAGCGCCGGCTGACCGCGCTGGCTGACGCGCTGGGGATCGAGGTGCACGTCGCCCACCGCGCCCTGGCCGACGCAGAAACCTGCGCGCGCGTGCTCTGCGCGCTGTTTCCGCGCCTGTGCGCCAACGCCGGCACGGTGGGCGAGGCGCTGGCGCTCCTGGCGCCGCGCCGCCCGCGCCGCACCGCCGCGCGCAGGCGCGCCGAATCGGTGCTCGACCGTCCCACGCTGGAGTTCGGCGAGCTCCCGCGCGACCCGGGCGTCTACCTGTTCCGCGACGCCGGCGGCCAGACGCTCTACGTCGGTAAGTCGCTCTCGATCCGCAGCCGCGCGCGCGCCCATTTCGCTCCCTCGACCCCGGCCGCCCAGTGGACCTCGCACGCAGCGATCGTCGACTATCGTGCCACGCGCTCGGAGCTCGGCGCGCTCGTGCTGGAGAACCGGCTGATCAAGCAGCTGCGCCCGCCGGGGAACGTCCGGCTCGCTCGCCGCGACGACCGTTTGGTCTACATCCGCTGCCGGCTGGACGTTCCGTTCCCGATCCTGGAGGTCGCCGGCGACCCGGCGGCGGGCCATGGGGTGACGATCGGGCCGCTACGCGGGCGGCGGCTGGCCGCTGAGCTCGTGGAGCAGCTCGACTCGCTGTTCGGGTTGCGCCACTGCGGCCGCCGGTTGCCGCGCCGCGAGTATCCCTCGGCCTACGGGCAGATGGGACGCTGCCTGTCCCCTTGTCTCGGTGACCTGGATCCAAACCTGTACCGGCGCCGGCTCGACGAGGCGTTGCGGCTGTTCGTCGGGGGTGGCGACGGTGGCCGGCGCCTGCTGGAGCACGTGCAGGCGCAGATGCGCCAGGCGGCCTCCCAGCAGCGCTTTGAGCGCGCCGCCTGGCTGCGCCGGCGCGCACGGCGGCTGGGGGCGATCCTCGGGCGCCTGGACGGAGTCCTGGAAGCCACCCACGCCCGGCCCCGGCTGGTGCTCGCTCCGCACCCGGCCAAGCCTGAGTTCGACGCCTTCTGGCTGGCGGGCGGACGGCTCGTCGATTGGGGGCCGTTGCCGGTCGGCTCTGGCGAGCTGGCCCGGCGCACCGAGGCGGCCTTGGCCCGGGGCGGGCGGATCGGCGAGCTCGGTGCCCACGTCGCTCCCGATGAGGTTGACGAGCTGCGGATCATCGACCGGTGGCTGGCCTCGCACCCCGACGCGCCGCGGCTGATGCTCCAGCCGGTTCCCGACCGGGCGTCGCTGGCTGCCTTCGCCGCGCGCGGGTCAGCGTCGCAGCGGGAGCTCGACGACCTCGCCGCGGATCGCGTCGGAGCCGACGTCGACGGCTGAGCCGGGGGGCGCCTCGCGCCGGATCAGCGCCAGCGCGATCGGACCCAGAGCGGGCGAGTACGCGATGCTGGTGACGCGACCGACCGGACGTCCGCCCAAGCTCACCTCGGAGCCGGCCGGCACGGGCTCGGTGAGCCGCAGGCCGCGCAGGTGGCGGTTGGGCTTGCCGCGGTAGAACAGGCGCGCGACGGTCTCCTGCCCCACATAACAGCCCTTGGTGAACGAGACCGCGCGCTCGTTGAGGCAGGCCTCCTGGGGGATCACGCCGGCGTCGAGATCGATTCCGTAGCGCGGGCGCCCGTGCTCGATCCGCACGCATTCCGCCACGGACTCCGAGACCGTGGGCACGCCTCGTGCCGCCAGCTGGGACAGCAGCCGCACAGTGTCATCGGCGTCGCAAAGCAGATCGATGCCCAGATCGGTGCGGATCATTCTGACGCGGACGTCGTCCAGACCTCCCAGGACGTGCGCGTGCTCGGCCTCGGGCAGCTCCGTGATGCCGATCGCCTGCTCGGACGCCGGTCCGATCAGCGACACCAGGCCACTTTGCAGGGTGCGCTTGTGCAGTTGCACGTCGTAGCCGATGCAGAAGCGGCGGATCATGTTGAACAGCTCCTGCAGGGCCACGCGCTCGGTGTCGAGCAGCAGCTGGACGACTCCAGCGTCGCCCGTTCCGGCGAGGCCGGATGCCGAGCCGGCGACCTGCTGGAGACCTGAGGCGTCGAGGATCCGCAGGTCGCCGAGCATCTTCCCCTTCGGCGTCAGGAACGCCGCATAGCAGCCCTCACCCGGGGTGAGCGCCTCGACGTCGTTGGTCACCTGCCCCTGGAGGAAGCTCTTGGTCTGCGATCCGCTCAGCGCGAGCTTGCCCCGCTGCGATCGGTCCACCAGCCCACAGGCCTCGGTCACGGCCTGGTATTCGGAGGTTGGCAGGGCCAGCGAAGTCACGCCCAGAAGCATAGAAAGCCGGGCGGAGCCTGGCTAACATTTGCCAAAACTCAGGTTTAGGCCTACCATAACTTTTTGTGAGCACCGTGCAGGAAACAGTTTCGCTGCGATCGCCCGCGATCGAGGACTACGCAAAGGCGATCTACGCGCTTGAGCTGCGCGGTGGCCAGACGGTCAGCACCACCGCGCTGGCCGAGCGCCTTGGCGTGACGGCGGCGTCCGCGTCGGGGATGGTCAAGCGAATGGGCGAGCTGGGGCTGGTGGCCCATCAGGCGTACCACGGCGTCTCGCTGACCGAGCCGGGCCGGCGCGTTGCGCTGGAGGTGATGCGTCATCATCGGTTGCTGGAGCTGTACCTGGTCGAGAGTCTCGGCGTGCCGTGGGATCGGGTGCACAAGGAGGCGGAGGTGCTCGAGCATGTGCTGTCAGAAGAGCTCGAGGAGCTGATCGCCGCCAAGCTCGGTGATCCCACCCACGATCCGCACGGGGATCCGATCCCGACGCGCGAGCTGAAGATCGAGGAGCGGCCCAGCGAGAGCCTGCAGACCCTGGACGTGGGCGCGCGCGGGACGTTTACGCGCGTCTCGGACTCCGATCCGGACATGCTGCGCTTCCTGGCCGAGCGCGGGATCGCTCCCGGCGCCGAGCTGGAGGTGGTCGACAAGCAGCCGTTCGGCGGCCCGCTGTTCGTCGAGATCGGCAGCCAGGTGCACGTGCTCGGCGGCGATCTGGCCCGGGCGATGCGCGTGGAGATGGCGCCCTGACCCCGCCGCCCCTGCCCCTGCGAGCCGCCGCGCTGGAAGGAGCCAGCACGGACGGTCTGGGGATCTCGATCGGGCACCGGCAGCCGAGCCAGCTCGAGCACCTGCTGGCCCGTGGGAAGGTGCGGGCGACGCTGACGATGCTCGGCCCCGCGTTCGTCGCGTCGGTCGCCTATGTCGATCCGGGGAACTTCGCCACCAACGTCCAGGGCGGCGCGCGCTTTGGCTACGCGCTGCTCTGGGTCGTACTGATGGCAAACCTGATGGCGATGCTGATCCAGTATCTGTCGGCCAAGCTGGGGATCGTCACCGAGCGAAGCCTGCCCGAGCTGTGCCGCGAGCTGTTCCCGCGCTGGCTGAGCTGGGGACTTTGGCTGCAGGCCGAGCTGATGGCGATGGCGACCGATATCGCCGAGTTCCTGGGGGCTGCGCTGGGATTGAACCTGCTGTTCGGGGTGCCGTTGTTCACGGCCGGTCTGATGACCGGCGCGATCGCCTTCGGCCTGCTGGAGCTCCAGCGCCGGGGGTTTCGGAACTTTGAGCTGGCGATCACCGCGCTGCTGGGAATCGTGTTCGCCGGCTTCTTCTACGAGACGCTGAAGATCGGCCCCTCGGTCCACGAATCGCTGCGCGGGCTGATCCCCGGTCTGAGCTCGACCACCGAGCTGTACCTGGGGGTGGGGATCGTCGGTGCGACCGTGATGCCGCACGTGATCTACCTGCATTCGGCGCTGATGAAAGGACGGATGCACACCCGCGACGACGCCGAGCGCAAGCGCGTGCTGCGCTTTGAACGCATCGACGTGCTGATCGCCCTCGGTCTCGCCGGCCTGATCAACCTGGCGATGCTGGCCGTCGCCGCCAAGCTGTTTCACACCACCGGGCTGTCGGGCGTGAGCACGATCCAGGGCGCCCACGCCCAGCTCGGACGTCTGGTGGGCGGTGGCGCGGCAATCGCCTTTGCGGTCGCGCTGCTGTCCTCCGGGGCCTCGTCCTCCAGCGTCGGCACGTTCGCGGGCCAGGTAGTGATGGCCGGCTTCATCAACGTGCGGATCCCGATCCTTCTACGCCGCGCGGTGACGATGACTCCCGCCCTGGTGATCCTTGCCCTCGGGCTGAACCCCACCAGCGCACTGGTGCTCAGCCAGGTCGTGCTCTCGTTCGGGATTCCGTTTGCGCTGATCCCGCTGGTGATCCTCACGGCACGGCGCACCGTGATGGGCGCGCACGCCAACCACCGTCTGACCAGCCTGCTCGCCTACGGCGTCGCGGCGATGATCACGGCGATGAACGTGTTCCTGATCGCTCAGCAGCTGATGGGCTGAGGGTTCGTGGGCCCTGGCTCGATAGGCTGCAGACATGCCGCTGGCCGACAACTTCCAAACGCTGGTCGACTCGCTGGCCGACGACTGGACCGATCTGGAGTTCGACCTGCGGATCTTCGACGAGCGTCGCTACGTCGATGCGGCGATCGTGCTGGTGACCTGCAACGCGCAGCCGTACTCCAAGCATGACTGGCACTGGCGGCTGCTGGTCGCCCACCGCTTCGGTCACGCCGCGGCGGTGTCCTCAGTCCACCTGGCGCTGAAGCTGCTTGACGACGCCGATATCGACGGTGAGCTGGCACTGCGTGAGGTCCGCACCGGACGCGTGGAGGTGGTCCAGATGTGGGGCCGGCCAGAATCCGTGCGCCAGGACTTCAAGCGCCTGCGCGCCCAGTAGGGGCAATCGGCTGGCGCCGATTGCCTTCGGAGATCGCCCAGGGGGCGGGCTCCATTATCTAGCAGCCGAGAGGAACTCGAGGTCGAACATCGTTGCGACGTCGGGTACCCGGCGGACGATCCCGAACCGCGTCTCCCAGGTCGCCCAGGAGCGCAGGCGGGCCAGGTTCAGCTCGCCGACGCGCCCGTCGGGACCGGCGAACGCCGGCCTGAGCACGGCGAGCTCGGCGCTCACGAGCTTGGGATCAAGGCCGGCCACGCGTGACTCCAGGCTGGCGGCGGCCGCGGCGGGGTCGGCCAGCGCCAGGCGGTAGCCGGCGACCAGCGCCCGCACGACCGAGCGCGCGAGGGCGGGATCGGCCCGCAAGCTGGAGCTGGTGGCGCACAGCACCAGCTCAGGGTAGGAGGGGGCGCCGAACTGATCGACGCGGAAGATGTGGACTCCGGGGTCGCGACGCTGCAACGTGACGCCCTCGTCGTTCCAGAATGACGTCACCGCGGCGACCCGGCCGGCGATCAGGTCCGGGACGGCGTCATAGCCGATCACCAACTGCCTGACCGCGGCCGGGTCACCGCCGGAACCGGCGACGATCGAACGCAGCACGGCGGTGTCGCTGGGAACCCCGGTGACGCCCACCGTCCGGCCCTGCAGCTGGCGCGGATCGTGAATCTGGGGGGCGGCGATCACCGCCGCCAGCGGACGCTCGACGATCGCCATGATCGCCATGATCGGCTCGCCCTGTTGGCGAGCGATGGCGAGATCGTGCAGGTCGAGGATCGCGAAGTTGGCCCGGCCGGTCTCCAGCAGCTTGATCGAGTCGGTCGAGGCTGACGGGGCGACCACGTGCAGATCGACGCCCTGCGCGCGGTCATCGCCGTGCGCCAGCGCGGCGTAGATGCCGGCGTGGACCGCGTTGGGGGTGAAATCGAGCACCAGCGTGGCGTAGCGCTCGGTTGAGCCGCAGCCACCCAGCAGCAGGGCGACAACGAGCCACAGAATCCTGACGCGGGGCAAGCGGGCCAGGATAGGCCGCCGCTGCGGCCTCCGTAGAATCCACGGCGAATGCGCCGCCGCGTCACGTTCAGCCGAAACCTCACGCTGTCGCTCTCGCGGACGTGTCGCTGCTACTGCAAGTACTGCTCGTTCGCGACCCACAAGGCACATCTGCACTCGCCGGATGAGGTCGAGCAGATCCTCGACCGGGCGGTCAAGCGCCACCGCGTCAAGGAGCTGCTGGTGCTGACCGGCGAGAGGCCCGAGGTCAACGCCGAGGTCAGCGCCCGCCTGGCCCAGTACGGCCATGAGGACTTCACCTCATATGTCGTCTGGACCTGTCAGCAGGCGCTGGACCGCGGGCTGCTCCCACACACCAACCTCGGCGTGCTGGAGCCGGGGGATCTCGCCCGCCTGCGTGAGGCCACCGCCTCGCAGGGCCTGATGCTGGAATCCGTCTCCGAGCGGCTGATGGCGACCGTGCACGCGGGCTCGCCCACCAAGCATCCGCAACGGCGGATCGCCACGATCGCCGCGGCCGGCGAGCTGAAGATCCCGTTCACCAGCGGGATCCTGGTCGGGATCGGCGAGAGCGAGGAGGAGCGGATGGCCTCGCTGGAGAAGCTCGCCGAACTGCACGAGCGCTACGGGCACATCCAGGAGGTGATCCTGCAGAACTTCGTGCCCCATCAGAGCTACTACGGTCGCGAGCCGGCTCAGATCGCGGATGCGGCGGCGCGCGAGTACTGGCGCACCGGAGTCGGCCAGGGACCCCAGCAGGAGATGCCCGCCTGGGCCTGCGAGGTGACCGTGGCGGACATGAAGCGGCTGATCGCCCACGCGCGGGCGCTGATGCCCGACGTGGGGATCCAGGTGCCGCCCAACCTGTCGGACTGGTGGCCCGAGCTGGTGCGTGCCGGTGCCACCGACCTCGGTGGGCTGAGCGCCAACGGCGATCACATCTCCCCTGAGCATCCGTTCCCCTCGCCGGTCCAGGTGCGCAAGCGCCTGCACGACGACGGCGCCGCGCTGACCGAGCGCCTGTGCGTGTACCCGGAGTACATCGATCAGGAGTGGCTCGCCGCCCCCGTGCTCGACGTGATCAAGCGCTGCTACTGGTCGTTCATCCCCCGGCGCGGGAGCGGGCGCCGCGCCGAGGTGACAATCGCCGACGACGCCGCGCCACGGGCGATCGATAAGGCCCGGGATGGCATGGCCCTCACGCCCGACGAGCTGACCGCGCTGTTCTCCGAGCGCCGCCCCGCGGTGATCGAGGAGATGCGCTGCGCGGCCGACGAGCTGCGCCGGCGGCTGGCCGGCGAGACGGTCACCTTTGTGGTCAACCGCAACATCAACGTATCCAACGTCTGCATCGTCGGTTGCGCGTTCTGCGGCTTTGGCCAGTCACGCCGCTCGCCCGATGCCTACGAGCATTCCGAGCCGGAGTTCGCCCAGCGCGTGGACGAGGCCGTCGCCGCCGGCGCGACCGAGCTCTGCATGCAGTCGGGGATCCACCCCGACTGGGGCCTGGAGGACTACGAGCACTGGCTGCGCTTCGCCAAGCAGCTGGCCCCCCAGCTGCACCTGCACGCCTATTCGCCGATGGAGATCGCGCACATGTGCGACGTCAGCGGCCTGTCGCCCCGGGCGGTGTTAGCGCGGCTGCGCGAGGCCGGTCTTGGGTCCACGCCGGGAACCGCCGCCGAGGTGCTGCACGACGGGGTGCGCGAGCGGATCTCGCCCAACAAGCTCCCGGTGGCCCGCTGGGTGGAGATCATCGAGGCGTCGCACGCCGAGGGCATCCGCTCGACCGTGACGGTGATGTTCGGCCACATCGAGGAGCCGTGGGAGCTGGCCGAGCACATGCGGATCGTGCGCGAGCTGCAGGAGCGCACAGGCGGCTTCACGGAGTTCGTGCCGCTGTCGTTCATCCCGTTCCACACGCTGCTGGGGCGCACCCACGGCGTGCAGGAGATCTCGCCCGAGGAGAACCTCAAGCACACCGCCGCGTTCCGGCTCGCGCTTGGGCTGACGGTGCCCAGCCTGCAGGCCAGCTGGGTCAAGATGGGCCTCGACGCGGCCACCGAGGCGCTGCGCTGGGGCGTCAACGACCTCGGCGGGACGCTGATGGAGGAGTCGATCTCCCGGATGGCCGGTAGCTACCACGGGGTCAAGCTGGAATCCGAGGATCTGATCGCCGCCGCCCACCGTGCCGGGCGCCCGGCGGCGGAGCGCACGACCCTGTACGAGATCCGCCGCCGCTACGAGCTGCCGGTAGCGGCAGCCGGATGAACCGGGAGCCCAGGACGACAGAGCGCCCGGCGTCGCTGTTCGCCGGGGTGGAGCCGCTGGAGGTAATGGTCGAGCTGCTGGCCGAGATCGACAACGACACCTCCTCGACCGAGTTCTATGACCGGATCTGCGAGGCGATCTGCCGGCTGACCACGATGCGGCGAGCGGCGATCTTCATGGCCGACGCCGGCCGCCGCCGGGTGCGCGCGGTCGGCGCCCACGGGACCTCGTTCTCCCAGCTGGCGGCGCTGAGGCCGACGCTGGTCAACACGCCGATCGCCCAGCGGGCGCTGTTGGAGGACCAGGTGGTGGTGATCTCGGAGTCGATCGAGGACGCCGTACCGGCGCAGTACGCCGAGCTGCTGGGGATCACCACGCTGGTATGCACGCCGCTGAGCGCCGCCGGACGCGCCTACGGCGTGATCTGCGCCGATCGCGGCGGCGGGCGCTTTGAGCTCTCTGACGGCGAGCGCCATCTGCTGTGGACGCTGGGCAAGACGGCGGCGCTGGTCGCCACCGCGCGCAACGCCACCCGGCAGCAGGAGCGCGCCAGGCGCTACGGCGAGCGGCTGGAGCTCGCCCGGGAGATCCACGAGCGGGTGCTGCAGCGCCTGTTCGGCGTGTCGCTGGCGCTGAGCGCCGAGAAGCCGCTTGACTCCGACGAGCGCGACCGCTGCCGGATCGAGATGCAGGAAGCGCTGAGCGACCTGCGCCGCGCGCTGGAACGTCCGCTGGCCCCGCTGCCGCCGGAGACCGGGACGACGCTGGCGGCCGAGTTGGAGCGGCTGGCCGGCGCCCCGGGGCCACCGCTGCACGTCGCCTGGGCGGCCGGTGTGATCGTGCCGGCCGACGTGGAGGCGCTGGCTCAGTCGGTGCTCGCCGAGGCGCTGCGCAACATCGCCAAGCACGCCGACCCCTCGCGCGTGGACGTGACGGTGGCGCGTGGCGAGGACACGTTCACGCTTGAGGTTCGCAACGACGGTGTGCATCCCGGTGCGCGCGGGGCCGGGATGGGGCTGCGCCTGGCCTCGTTTGAGGCGCTGCAGCAGGGCGGCGTGGTCGACTTCGGCTCGCCGGGCACAGGGCTGTGGCGGGTGCGCCTGGTCGTGCCGCTGGAGGGGACCGAGTCGTGACCACGCAGGCGCCGACCGGCCCGGCCGCCAAGCGGCGCCTGCGCGTGCTGGTCGTCGACGACCACGATGTCGTGCACTGGGGCTTTCGCGTGCTGCTCGGAGAGCAGCCGTGGGTGGCGAGATGCCTGGCGGCAAGGACCGGCGCCGAGGCACTGGCGCTGGTGAAGAGCTTTGCGCCGCATGTGGCGCTCGTCGACCTGTTCCTGGTCGGCGAGTCTGGCGCCGATGTGTGTGAGTCGATCCGCCGCGCCTCGCCGGCCACCCGTGTACTGCTGATCTCCGGCGCGGGCCGGATGTCGGCAGCGGCGGCACGGGCTGCGGGGGCGTCTGGATTCGTATCCAAGGACTGGGAGGCGAACGAGATCGCCCGCGCGGTGCGGATGGTGGGGCTTGGGATGACGATGTTCGCGCCCAAGGCAGATCAGCCCACGCCGCTGCTGAGCGAACGCGAGCGTGAGGTGCTCGACCTGATCGCGGTGGGCTCGACCAACCGGGAGATCGCCGGCGAGCTCTACCTCTCACCGCACACCGTCAAGGAGCACACCAGCTCGCTGTATCGCAAGCTGGGTGCGCGCAATCGAACCGAGGCGGTGCAGCGTGCGCAGCGGATCGGGTTGCTCGGCTAGTTTCGAATCACGGCACTAGGACCGCGGGCGCATCATCCACTCCACCGTCGGCAGCTTGACGGCGTGGGGGAGGTAGCGCGCGGCGAGCATCGCGGTGCGGATCGGCAGCCCTGGCACGACGACGCGGCGACCGGCCGCGAGCCCGTCCACACCGGCCTTGGCCGCGTGCTCGGCGGTGACCCAAGCCGGGCGCGGGACCGCTTTCTCAAACGACTGCCCAGCGCCGACCTCCCAGCCGGCGATCTCCCAGAACTCGGTCGAAACCGGCCCGGGCGCCAGCGCCGTGACCGTAACGCCCTGGTGGCCGAGCTCCTGGTGAAGCGCCTCAGAGAACGCGAGCACGTAGGCCTTGGCCGCCGAATAACCCGCCGAGTAGGGCATCGGCTGCATGCCGGCGGTTGAGGCGACGTTCATGACCGCGCCGCGCCCGCGCTCCACCATCGGTCCGATGAACGCGGAGCTGAGCGCGACGACGGCTTCCACGAGCACCCTGACCTGCTGCAGCTCGCGCTCGGGGTCGGACTCGTGGAACGGGCCGCCGGTGGCAAAGCCCGCGTTGTTGACCAGGATGTCGACCTCCAGCCCGAGCCGTCCGATCCGCGCCACCAACCGCTGGCGGGCGAGCGGCTTGGCGAGATCGCAGGGGATCACTTCGGTGAGCGCCCCGAACTCGTCGCCGAGCTCGGTGGCGAGCGCCTGCAAGCGCTCCTGGCGTCGGGCGACGAGCACCACCCCGTGCCCCCGCCGCGCGAGCTCACGAGCGATCGCCGCGCCGATTCCCGCAGACGCGCCCGTAACGAGCGCCACGCCGGCCGGATGAGGCTCAGGCAAACTCATACTGAGCCATTATCCGCGAGAGCGACGGGAGGGGAAACCGCCCCCGAGAGAATCGTGCGGATTGCCCTTAGGGACAAGCCTGGCGGCTGGCGCCCGGATGTAATCCGCACGATTCTCTTAAGGGAAAGCCGCTCAGGAGACCCTTCGACCATTTCAGCATGTTCTGGGGCTTTCCCCCCGATCGGGGGGAAGAGCATCACGGACCTGTATCGGAGTGGGTGGGTGTGCGTAATTTCGACCGATGGGCTCAATTACCGCAATCCTGTTTCCCGGGCAGGGCAGCCAGACCTCGGACATGAGACAGATCGTTGCCGAGGCGCGCCCCGAGCTGCTTGAGCTGGCCATGCAGATCGTCGGCACGGACCCGTTCACGCGGGCGCAGGAGGGCACGAACTTCGCCCAGCCTGCGATCTTCTGCGCCAGCCTGGCGGGATGGGCGGTGCTGGGTAGCCCGGAGGGCGACTTCATGGCCGGCCACTCGCTGGGGGAGCTGGCGGCGCTGGTCGCCGCCGGGTGCCTGGCCGAACGCGACGGACTGGAGCTGGTCGTCCTGCGTGGACGGCTGATGCACGAGGCGGGTCAGCGGGCCGGCGACGGTGGCATGCTAGCGCTGCTCGGAGCCGGCGCCGCCGACCACGCGAGCCAGATAGCCGACGCGCATGGGCTGGCGGTCGCCAACGACAACTCACCCCAGCAGGTCGTCCTGTCAGGCGCCAGGGCGGCGCTGCTCGCCGCCGAGGCTCACGCCAGGGAGTTCGGATTGCGGGGGCGCGAGCTCGACGTAACCGGTGCGTTTCACTCGCCGATGATGGCCTCCGCCGTGCCGGAGTTCGCCGCCGCGCTGACGCGCGTGGAGGTCGGCCTCCCTCGCGTCCCGGTGATCTCGGCCGTCACAGCGGAGCCGTTTGACGACGTTCGCGTCCGTCTGGTGGAGGCGCTGACGATGCCCGTGCGCTGGCGCGAGACGCTGCTGGCGCTGCGAGACCGCGGCGCGGATCGCTTCCTGGAGGTCGGCCCAGGCCGGATCCTCACCGGCCTGGCCAAGCGCACGCTGGCCGACGTGGAGCTCGCCAGTGCCTAAGTCCGCGCCACCGCGGGAGGGCTGCGCGCTGGTGACCGGCGCCTCGCGCGGGATCGGAGCGGCGATCGCCCACGCGCTGGCCCGTGACGGGTGGCCGGTGGCTGTCAATTACCGGTCCGATCGCACCGGTGCCGAAACGGTAGTGTCGGAGATCGAGCGGCAGGGGTACCGGGCGATCGCCGTCTGTGGCGACGTGTCGGACCCGGCCACGCCTGATGCGCTGTTCGCGGCGGTCGAGTCAGGACTGGAGTCGCCCGTGCGCGTGCTGGTAAACAACGCCGGGATCAGCGCCGACAATCTCGCCCCTTCGCTGAGCGACGAGGAGTGGTCATCGGTGCTCGACGTGGACCTGACCGGCGCGTTCCGGCTGATGCGCCGCGCGCTGAAGCCGATGCTGCGAGCAAGGTCCGGGCGGATCATCAACATCTCCTCGGTGGTGGGACTGCGCGCCAACGCCGGACAGGCGAACTATGCAGCCGCCAAGGCCGGGCTGATCGCGCTCACGCGGACCGCGGCGATCGAGGTCGCGCGGCGCGGAATCACGATCAATGCGGTTGCACCGGGCTGGATCGAGACGGAGATGACCGCATCGGTGTCGAAAGAGCTACTGGCGGCGGTGCCCGCAAGGCGCGCCGGAACCCCGGAGGAGGTGGCGGCCTGCGTACGCTTTCTAGCCTCCGAGGAAGCGAGTTACGTGACCGGCGCGGTGCTGAGCGTCGACGGCGGGCTCGCGGCGTGAAATTCCCCAACAGATTGGAGATCCACAGATGTCAGCGGTAACCACAGAGCAGGTGGAGAGTCGGGTCGTCGAGACGCTGGCCAGCTTCGGCCCCGACAAGAGCCAGATCACCCGGGAAGCCACGTTCGAGGAGCTCGATATCGACTCGCTGGACCTGGTCGAGCTGGCGCAGGTCGTCGAGGACGACTACGGCGTGGTGCTCAAGGGTGAGGACATGAAGGAGCTCAAGACGGTTGGCGACGCAATCGACCTGATCGTGGCGCGGGCGGAGTAGTGAACCAAGCGCGGGACAGACGCAAGGTCGTCGTCACCGGCATCGGGGCGGTCACGCCGCTGGGCATCGGCGCCGAGACGCTGCACGACCGCTGGGCGGCCGGCGTATGTGGGATCGCCGAAGGTCAGGGGGCGTGCCGCGAGTTCACGCCGGCAGACCACCTGTCGGTCAAGGAGGTACGGCGGCTGGACCGCTTCTCCCAGCTGGCGCTGGTTGCCTCCGCCGAGGCGCTGGCGCAGGCCGGTTGGAGCGATGAGCTGCCGTATGACCCGCTGCGGACCGGTTGCGTGATCGGGACTGGGATCGGTGGAATCGAGACCGTCGAGATCCAGCACGACGTGATGCGCGACCGCGGCGCAAAGATGGTCTCGCCGCTCGGGATCCCGCAGTACATGCCCAATGCCGCTGCCGCGGCAGTGTCGATGAAGCACGGCCTCCGGGGTCAGATGTACGGCGTCGTCTCGGCTTGCTCGGGGGGCGCCCATGCGATTGGCTCGGCGCTGCGGATGATCCAATATGGCGATGCGGACGCCGTCGTCTGCGGCGGCGCCGAAGCCACCCTGACCGAGTTCGGATTCGCGTGCTTTAACGCGATGCAGGCGCTCTCGCCGACCGGCATCTCCCGCCCGTTCGACCTCCGCCGCGACGGCTTCGTGATGGGCGAGGGCGCCGGCGTGCTGGTGTTGGAAGCGGAGTCGGGCGCGCGAGCCAGGGGCGCAACGATCTTGGGCGAGGTGGTCGGCTACGGATCGACGTCGGACGCCCATCACCTGACCGCGCCGGAGCCGAGCGGTGGCCCGGCCTCCAAGGCAATCGAGTTCGCGCTCGCCGACGCCGGTCTCGCGCCCGACGAAATTGACTACGTCAACGCGCACGGGACCTCAACCCAACTCAACGACGCCGCCGAGACGAGGGCGCTGAAACTGGCGTTTGGCGACCAAGCCAAGCGGGTGCCGATCTCTTCGACCAAGTCGGCCATCGGGCATCTGCTCGGCGCCGCCGGCGCGGTCGAGGCCGTGGCCACGCTGCGGACGCTGATCACGCGCGTGGTCGCGCCGACGCTCGGCTACGAGGTCCCCGATCCCGAACTCGATCTCGATTACGTCCCGGGCGAGGCCCGGCCCCTGCTGGGCTCAAACGGCCATCCGCCGGCCGCTGTCTCCAACTCATTCGCGTTCGGCGGCCACAACGTCGTGCTGGTTCTGCGCGGGGCAGCCCAGTGAGCGCGACCGCCCTGCAAGCCCCGGTGCGGCGCCTGTCGCCGCTGGCGCGCCTGGAGGCGCTGTGCGATCCGGGCAGCGTCCAGGTGCTGCGATCGCTGGCGCTCTCGTCCCGGCTCGGCGAGCGGGCGGTGCCGGGCGACGGCGTCGTCGCCGCCACCGGCGTGGTGCACGGGCGCCCGATCGCCTGTTACGCCCAGGATGGCTCGTTCCTGGGCGGGTCGCTCGGCGAGCGCCATGCCGACACGATCGTGCGCGTGCTGGAGATAGCCGGTCGCGCTCGGATTCCGGTGGTGGGCTTCGTCGAGTCCGGCGGCGCGCGGATGCAGGAGGGCACCGCCGCGCTGGCCGGCTACGGCCGGATCTTCCGCCACACGGTCGCGCTGACCGGAGTGGTCCCTCAGATCTCGGTCGTCTCCGGCGCGTCGGCCGGCGGGGGTGCCTACTCGCCCGCGCTGACCGACCTGATCGTGATGACCCAGGACGCGGCGATGTTCCTCACCGGGCCCGGCGTCGTGCGCGAGGCGCTGGGTGAGGAGATCGACGCCGCCGGCCTGGGCGGCCCGCACGTGCACGACCGCAACGGGGTCTGCCATCTGGTCGAGGTCGACGAGGCCAGCGCCGCCGCCCGGGTGCGCACTCTACTCGGCTATCTGCCGGCCGCGGCGGGGGAGAGCCCGCCCCAAGCCCAGCCGCTGGCGCCCGAGCTTCCGGATCCGGGCGCGGTGGTCCCTGCCGCGACGCGGCGCGTCTACGACGTCCGTGATGCGCTGCGGGCGATCGTCGACGCCGAGTCGCTGCAGGAGCTGTGCCCGCGCTGGGCGCGCAACGTGGTGACCGGACTGGCCCGGCTCGACGGGCGCCCGATCGGCATCGTCGCCAACCAGCCCCACCATCTCGGCGGCGTACTCGACGCCGAGGGGTCCGAGAAGGCAGCCCGATTTGTGAACTTCTGCAACTCGTTCGGCGTCCCGCTGCTCGCGATCGTGGACACCCCGGGGTTCATGCCCGGCTCCAAGCAGGAGCGCGCGGGGGTGATCCGTCACGGCGCCTCGCTGGTGCGGGCGTTCGCCGCCGCGCGCGTGCCGAAGCTGACCGTGGTCCTGCGCAAGTCCTACGGCGGCGCCTACATCACGATGAACTCACGCGATCTCGGCGCCGATCTCGTGCTCGCCTGGCCCGACGCCGAGCTGGGGATCATGAGCGCCCGGGCGGCGGTGGGGATCGTGCACGGCCGCGAGCTGCGGATGGCCGGTGATCCGGACGACGCGCGCGATCGGCTCGCCGATGCCTATGCCCAGGAGCACCTGCGGGCGCACAGCGCGGCGGCCGCCGGGTTCGTCGACGAGATCATCGAGCCGGCGCAGACGCGCGAGCGCCTGGCCTGGGCGCTGCGCACGCTCGCGGGCGGGCGGGCATGATCCTCGCCGGCAAGCGGCTACTGATAACCGGCGTCATCACCAAGGACTCGATCGCCTTCCATGCCGCCGAGCAGGCGCAGCGGGAGGGCGCCGAAGTGCTGCTGACCAGCTTCGGGCGGGTGCGGCGGATGACCGAGCGCGCCGCCCAGCGCCTCCCGCAGCCGGTCGACGTGCTGGAGCTGGACATCAACAACACCGGCGACCTGGAGGCGCTGGGCGCATCGCTGGACGAGCGGTGGGGACGGGTCGACGGGGCGCTGCACGCGATCGCCTTCGCGCCGGAGGACGCGCTCGGAGGACGGTTCATGACCGCGCCGGCCGACAGCGCAATGCAGGCCTTTCAGACGAGCGCGTTCTCGCTCAAGGCGCTGGGCGCGACGCTCGCGCCGCTGATGCCCAGCGGCTCGAGCATCGTCGGGCTGGACTTCGACGCCAGTGTGGCCTGGCCGGTCTATGACTGGATGGGGGTCGCCAAGGCCGCGCTGGAGTCCGTCTCACGCTACCTGGCGCGCGACCTCGGTCCGCAGGGGATCCGGGTCAACCTGGTCTCGGCCGGACCGCTGGGCACGGTCGCGGCGCGCGGGATCCCCGGCTTCGAGCAGCTGGCTGAGCTGTGGCAAGCCCAAGCGCCGCTGGGATGGGACATTGAGGACCCGGTGCCCGTGGCGCGGACGATCTGCTGGCTTCTGTCCGATTACGCGCAGGCGATCTCCGGCGAGATCGTCCATGTCGATGGGGGATTTCACGCAGTTGGGGCGCCTACCCAGGAGTGAGTGCAGATCCCCTTGGGATTTCACGCGGTCGGCGCGCCGAGCCAGGCGTGAGGGATCGAAGCCGGCCGTTCGACCACGCCACGCCAGCTTGCTAGCGGAACAGGTCCTCTGCCTCCGGACGCAGCAGTGTCAGCGCCCCGGGCCCGTCGGCGGCGCTGACGTGGCGCCCGGCGCCTGAGACCAGCACGGCCGGCTGCATCGCGTCCTTGGCCCGCGCCAGGTCGGCCGCTCCCGCCAGCTCGTCGGCGACGGCGATCCAGGTCGCCTTGAGCTCGCGGCCCCGCGCGTCGGCCCGTCCGCGCCAGTCCTCCAGCGCCGCCAGCCCCGCGCAGCCGATCGCGACGTCGACCTGACCGTGTCGCCAGGCGCGACCAAATGAATCGGTGATCAGGACCGCCGGCGCGACCCCCAGCCGCGCGCGCAAAGCCTGACGAATCGCCCGCGCCGAGCCATCGGGATCCCGCGGGAGGAGGATCAGGGTGTCGTCGTCGTGGGTGTTGGACGCGTCCACGCCCGCATTGGCGCAGACGAAGCCGTGATGGGTGACGCAGATCAGCACTCCGTGCGAGGCGCGCAGGATCTCCCGCGACTGATCGAGCACGACCTGCACGTGGCGCGGATCCTTGCCCAGCTCGGCGGCGAGCGCCTGCGCCCGGCCCTCGGCGGTGACGGCCGAGAGCCTCCTCGTCGCACCCTCGGATTTGGAGACGACCTTGTGCGCGATCACCAGCACGTCCTCGGCGACGACCTCCGTCTCAGAGAGCGCGCCGGCGATCAGTGCACCAAGATCGTCTCCGGCCCTTACCTCAGGCAGTCCCTCAAGCGCCGTGGCGGTGATCATCGGCTGCGATCGGCACTAGGTCTGGCTTCGCAGCAGCTGGCTGAGCATCCCCCGAGTGTGCGCGGCGCCGCCGCGGGTGGCCGCGAGCGTGGCCCGCACCGTGGCCAGATCGTCGGGTGTGTCGACGTCGAGGGCCAGCGACGGGACGGCCACCACCTCGCCGGCGATCCCGGCCTGCCGCGCCAGCGCCGCGTGGCGCTCGCAGCTACCCGGCCCGAACGAGGGCTCGAGCGAGTCGGGCGGCGTGAGCACCAGCGCGTTGGTCCCGGCGCCGTGGCGATCGGGGACGATCAGGATCGACGGTGGCGACACCGCGCGGGCCATCAGCTCGTCGAGCTCGGTGGGGGCGAGGATCGGACAGTCGCCCGGAATCAGCAGCACACGCTCGGCGCCCAGCTCCAGCGCCCTGGCGATGCCCAGCGCCGCGGCCTGATTGTGCCCTTGGTCGGAGTCCTCCAGCACCACGGCGCCGTAGCCTCCGGCGATCCGCTGGGCGCCGTGGTCGCTTGAGACCACGAGCACTTGGTTGATCGACGCGGTACGTCGCAGCGCCACCAGCACGTCGGAGAACATCGATTCCGCCAGCGCCCGGCGCGGCGCGGGCTGAAGCGCGGCCCGCAGGCGGCCCTTGGCTTCGTCGAAGCTCTTCATGGGCAAGATCGCGAGCGTCTTCATCGGGGGCACACGCTAGTGGTCAGGCCAGCGCGAGGGCGAAGCCGAGGGTCTCCTGCGCCAGCCGCCGGCGAGCCTGCGCGCTGTCCATCAGCACGTCGGTCTCCAGCACCGGCAGAGCGTCGGTGCGCTGGTCGGCCACCAGCCCGTCGACCAGGCCCGTGTAGATCGCCGCGATCCCGTCGCTGTCACATGGCTGCTTGGCCCACTGCATGAACGCCTCGGTCGGGCCCTTGAGCACCTGGCCTCCGACGAACGGACTGACCGCGACCACCGTCGCCGCGCTCGCGAGGATCGCGGCCCGGACGCCCTCCAGCTCCAGGATCGGCCCGATCGAGATGACCGGGTTGGAGGGACCGATCACGATTGCCTGCGCATCGGCGATCGCGGCGAGGACCTCGGGCGTTGGCGAGGCCGCGCGCAATCCGCGGAAGTCGACTCCCTGGACGGCTTCCCGGCCGCCGAGCTTGATCATGAACTCCTGAAACGGCAGCCAGCGACCGCCCGCCATCACCCGCGTGCGCACGGGGTGATCGCTCATCGGCAGCACCGTCGCGGTTACGCCGAACGCCCTGGCGATCGCGGTGTGAGCTTCGGTCAGACGGCGGTGGTCGTCGAGCTCGTGGGCGCGCTGCAGTCCAATCGCCAGATCGCGATCTCCGAGCGAGAACCACACCTCGACCCCCAGCTCCCGCAGCCCGTCCATCACGTTGAAGGTGTCATCGGCCATGCCCCAGCCGCGCTCGTCGATGCGGTCGGCGAGCCAGAACGTCACCAGGTCGGGGTCCGGCGATATATAGGCGCCGTAGATCTCGATGTCGTCGCCGGTGTTGGCGATCACCGTGAGCTGCTCCGCTCCGACGACGTCAAGCATCCCGCGGGCCAGCTTGGCGCCGCCCGTCCCGCCGGCGAGGACCACGACCTTCTGGCTCACCGGTTCAGGCCGGTGATCTTGATCCCGGTCCGGGCCTTGTTGCGAACGTTGATCGAGATGATCAACGCCGTCAGTTGTTCGACGATCCGCGCCATCTCCAGCGGCCCACAGTCGACGCAGCGCAGGCCCGGGATCTGGTCGACCAGCGCGGTCACCTTCGCCTTATCCTCGCGCCGGTCGCCACACACGAGCACGTCCTCGTCGAGCTCGTGCTCCAGGTCGGTCAGCAGTGCGGCGCTGACCGTGTGGAAGGCGGACACTACACGAACACCGTCGGGGGCCATCTCCTCCGCCTGCTGGGCGGCCGATCCCTGCCAGACCGCCAGCGTTCGAGTCGCCTTGCCGCTGACCGCCGCCGCCAGGGGCACGGTCGCGTCGATCACCAGCTGTCCCTCGCGCAGCGCGCCCTTCAGATTGGTGAGCGTCTCTGACTGGTTGCGGAACGGAACGCTGAGGATCACGGTCTCGGCAGCCTGGACGGCGTCGGCGTTCTGGAGTCCGTCAAAGGACGCCTCGGGCAGCTGCCGGGCGGCCCGGGCCGCCGCTTCCTCGGCGCGCGTGGCGTCACGGGACCCGATCACGATCGGGACGCCGGCGCGGCCGAGCCTCAGCGCCAGGCCGAACCCGAGCGCCCCTGTCCCGCCGACGATGCAGATCGGGTCTGGCACGGGCCGGGAGTCTAGTGCTGCACTGGTGCGGATCGTGCGGTGCCTTGGGCGTGCGGTGCCTTGGGCGTGCGGTGCCTTGGGCGTGCGCGGTCTATATTGCCCGCGGGTGCGCGCTCGGATCATCTTCCTGACGCTCGTTACGGCTCTGGCCGTCTCGGTGGCCACCGCGGGCGCGTCAAGAAAGCGCCCGCGGCCGATTCCGGTTCAGGCCTCCTCGCTCACGCAGGACGCCCAACAGCTGATCTGGCGGGTCGACATGTCACAGCCGTTCTCGCCGGCCGGGCTGGCCGCCGCCCGGCGCTCGCTGTGCCTGCTGATCGAGCGCCTGAAGTCAGGCTCGGTGTCCGGACAGCTGTGCGTCGCCGGCCCGGCTCGCGGCGGGCACCGACCGCGGCTGCTCTACCAGCCGATCACCGGTGCCGGTCCGGGCCCCGCCAAGGCGATCCCGGCGACCGTGACGCGTTCCGGCGATCAGGAGCTAACCGCCGCCTTCACGCCGGCCAGCCTCGGCCGGGGCTATCAGTCACTGCGCTGGCAGGTGATCAGCACGCTGCGCCCGCCCGCCTGTCGCCCGGCCAAGCCCAACCGGGTCGGCTGCTTGGCCCTGTTCCCGCGCTCGCCGACGCTGGCCCAGCTCCACACCCCGCAGCTGGTCGGCTGCGTGCCCAGCGGGCCGGCGTTCGTCTACAACGGCCCGGCCAACCCCCGCGTGATCGCGCTCACGTTCGACGACGGGCCCTGGTACGACACGCCTCAGTTCCTCGACATCCTCGAGCACTACCATGTCCCTGCCACCTTTTTTGAGATCGGCGAGCAGATCAGCACCTACGGCAAGGGTGGCGCGATCGAGCGCCGGATGCTGGCCGACGGCGACATGATCGGCGACCACACGTGGAGTCACCCGAATGTGTCGGGGGCCGGCTCGTTTGCGGCCGGGCAGATCTCACAGACTGCCACGGCGATCGAGCAGGCCACGCACGGGTTCACGCCGTGTCTGTTCCGCGCGCCCGACGGCGCCGTCAGCGGCCCGCTGATCTCCGAGGCCCGTTCGATGGGCTTCACGACGATCCAGTGGGATATCGATCCCCGTGACTGGGCGCTCCCCGGCGTCAGCGCGATCTACGACAACGTGATCGCCAACGCGCATCCCGGGGCGATCGTGATCCAGCACGACGGCGGCGGCAACCGCTCCGAGACGCTGGCGGCGTTGCCGCAGGAGATCCAGACGCTGCGCAGCCGCGGATATCAATTCGTGACCGTCACCCAGCTGCTCGGCCAGCGTCTGATCTATCGATGAGCGAACTCGCGGCGCGGAGCGGGCTGCCGGAGCGGGTGAAGATCCGCGAGGTCGGTCCCCGCGACGGCTTTCAGAACGAGCCCGAGGTGATTGCCACCGCCGACAAGGTGGCGCTGATCGAGCGGCTGGCTGGAACCGGCTTGCGGCGACTGGAGCTGACGAGCTTCGTGCGACCGGACGTGATCCCCCAGCTGGCCGACGCCGAGCAGGTGCTGGAAGCCGTTCGGCTGCCGCCGGAGGTCTCGGTGAGCGTCCTGATCCCCAACGAGCGCGGCCTTGACCGTGCCCTTCGCCACCGCCAACGCTTTGACGAGATCAACGGCTTTCTGTCGGCCTCGGAGACCCACAACCAGAAGAACGTCGGGCGGTCGATTGAGGATTCGATCGCCGGGCTGCAGCGCACGTTTCAACGCGCGCGCGGCGAGGGCCTCCGCTGCGAGGCGGTGATCTCGACCGCGTTCGGATGTCCCTACGAGGGGCATGTGGCGCCCGAACGCGTGCTGGCGATCGCCACGGCGATGCTCTCCGCCGGCGCGGCGGAGGTGGGGTTCGGCGACACCACCGGGATGGCCAACCCCGTTCAGGTGCGCGAGTTCTTCGCCCTTGCCCGTGTGTCACTGCCCGGTGCCGAGCTGACCGCCCACTTCCATAACACCCGGGGCCAAGGCCTGGCCAACGTTCTGGCCGCGCTGGAGGCCGGTGTGGACAGCTTTGAGTCGAGCTTCGGCGAGCTCGGCGGCTGCCCGGTCCCGGCCGGAGCGACCGGCAACATCGCCACCGAGGACCTCGTCTCGATGCTGCACGAGATGGGGATCGAGACGGGGATCGACCTCGGCGCGCTGATCGCTGCAGCCAAGGCCGCCCAGGAGGTGCTGGGGCGGCCGCTCGGCAGCCATGTCCTCAGCGCTGGGCCGGTCCGCTGGGACGGCGTCCGAGCCGACTAACGCGAGGAGGAGCAGCTACCGTGACCGACGTCGACCACACCCAGGCCCTGCGCACAGCGCTTGACCGTGCGCTGGCGGGCGGTCCAGAGCGCCACCGTTCCCGGGCGGCGGAGCAGGGCAAGCTCCCGGTGCGCGAGCGCGTCGGGCGGCTGGTGGATGAAGGCTCGTTCGCCGAGGAGGGGCTGCTGGCCGCGTGGGAGCAGGACGGCCTCGGCGCCGAGGGCGTACTCACCGGGCTGGGGACGATCGCGGGGCGGCCCGTGGCGGTGATGGCCAACGACCCCACCGTCAAAGCCGGTTCGTGGGCGCCCAAGACGGTGGAGAAGATCCTCCGCATCCAGGAGCGCGCGGCGTCGCTGCGCACGCCGCTGGTGTACCTGGTCGACTCGGCCGGCGCGCGGATCGACGAGCAAGTGCAGATGTTCCCCGGCCGGCGCGGCGCGGGACGGATCTTCTACAACCAGGTGAGGCTGTCGGGCGTGGTGCCCCAGGTGTGCGTGCTGTTCGGGCCCAGCGCCGCGGGAGGGGCCTACATCCCCGCCTTCTGCGACATCGTGATCATGCGTGACGGCAACGCCTCGATGTACCTCGGCTCGCCGCGGATGGCCGAGATGGTGATCGGTGAGCACGTGACGCTGGAGGAGATGGGCGGCGCGCGCATGCACACCTCCAAGAGCGGTTGCGGTCACGTCTTGGTCGCCTCAGACGAGGATGGGATCGACTTCGCGCGGCGATATCTGAGCTACCTGCCGTCGAACTTCAAGCAGGCGCCGCCCGATGCACCCGCGGTGCCGCCCGCGTCGCAGCGACCGATCGCCGAGCTGATCCCGGCCGATGAGAACAAGCCGTTTGACATGCGCGAGCTGCTCGCCGGCCTGCTGGACGCCGACTCGCTGCTGGAGATCCACGCGCGCTGGGCCAAGGAGCTGATCGTCGGCTACGCGCGCCTGGAGGGCCGAGCGATCGGCGTCGTGGCCAACCAGCCCAAGGTCAAGGGCGGGGTCCTGTTCGTGGACTCGGCCGACAAGGCGGCCCGCTTCATCTGGTCCTGCAACGCCTTCAACGTTCCGCTGCTGTTCCTCGCCGACGTCCCGGGATTCATGATCGGCACCCAGGTAGAGCGTGAGGGGATCATCCGTCACGGCGCCAAGATGATCAGCGCCGTCTCCGAGGCCACCGTGCCCAAGCTGTCGGTGATTGTCCGCAAGGCCTACGGCGCCGGCCTGTACGCGATGGCCGGACCGGCGTTCGAGCCGGATTGCTGCCTCGCGCTGCCGAGCGCTTCGATCGCGGTGATGGGGCCTCAGGCGGCCGTCAACGCCGTTTACTACAACCAGCTTCAGGCGATCGACGATCCCCTCCAGCGCCAGCAGCGCGTCGAGCAGTTGCGCGGCGAATACGCCAAGGACATCGACATCCTGCATCTGGGCTCAGAGCTGGTGGTCGACGCGGTGATTGAGCCCGACCGGCTGCGCTCCGAGCTCGCGCGCCGCTTTTCGCTCGCAGCGGCCAAACAGCGCGACTGGCCCGCCAAGCACAACCCGGTCACGCCCGTCTGACCGCTGCTTGGGGGCGCGGTCGCCGTTTGCGGTGCGGTGACGGTCACTTCGGCGCGTCGTCCTCGTCTGCGGTGCGCTCACGGCGCCGCCGCGGTCGCCGGCGGGCCGGGGCCGACGCGCGCGCGCCGAGCTTGGCATCGATCGCGTCGACCAGCGCCAGTGCCAGCTCCAGCGTTGCGTCGATGCTGCCTGGTTCGATCGCCGGTGGTGTGTCGGCCGCCTGATGGGAGCGCGGGGCCAGGCCGCGCCGATCCAGGCAGCCGATCGTTATCGCGGCCCGGTGGGCCGCCCGGGCGGGTAACGCCGGAGTCACTCCGCGGCCTCGTACCGCCGTGGCGCCCAGATGCGATTCAGCGGCGGCTACCCGCTGGGCGCAAGCGCGCAACCAGCGGGAGTAGCGCAACGGCACAAGCGACCCGTCGCTGTCCCACCAACGCGGCCGCCCGGCCCCACAGGCGGCGATGCCCAGCACGACGACGTCTCTGCGTCCCAGCTCCCGTCGGCGCGCCCGCAGGTGCCGTCGCAGCCCGATCATGCCACCGTCGCCTGCGCCCTGGAGCACGACCTCCACGGCCAGGCGCGGCGGCGGCGCCACGTCGAGCGCGCGCACGAGCGCGAGCGCGACAGCCACGCCGCTGGCGTTGTCGCCGGCGGCGGCGCCGGGCGCGGCGCTGGCCAGCTCCAACGTCAGGGCCAGCGCGAGCACGAGCGTCGCGGTGGGGATCAGTTGGGCGATGCCGATCGCCGTGCCGGAGGCGCCGCCGCGGCGCAGGATAGCCGTCACGAGCACCCATCCGAGCGCTATCACCAGCCAGCCCGTCCAGCCTGGCGCCGCGCCGATCGTCCAACGGCGTAGTGCGGCGCACGCGCCGCGCGGCCCGTCGCGATAGACCGCGCCGTTGGGCCCGGCGTCGTAATTGGCGGTCACGATCAAGCGCACGCCGGGACCCGGCCCGGCGGGGCGACTGACCACGTTCTGACTGGCGCGCTCGGGAGTCAGCCGGCGTCCGAGCGAGATGCCGGTCACCGAGTCGGCAATCACCGAAAGCAGCGCGAGCGCCACCAGCGCGAGGCCCACCACGGGCGAGGACACCGCGACCAGGCTGCCGGCCAGGCCCAGGGCCATGTGCCAGGCCGCAGCCACCGCCCAGTTGGGGCGACACCAGAACGTTTCGAGCTCGGCATCGCGACGGGGGTCCCGCAGCTCGCCGGCCAGCCAGAGGGCCGCTCGTCGCTCGGCGTCGGTCCCGGCCCCACGGCGGTCAAAGCCGGCCAGGGCCGAGATGGTGTTTTCCGCGCGCATCAGAGTTCGTCAGCGAATGAGATGTGCGTTGAGGGGGTTGAGGACCAAGCGGGGCGGTGCCGGCGAGAGCCTGGCAGTAGAAGCGCTACGACTGGCTCTCGCCAGCCGCCTGACTCCAGTGCGGCCCATTCTGGCGAGGCTGGATGCCGGCCGCGGCTGGAGCGCATCCGCGCAGGTCATTCGTCCGCCTCAACGTGCAGATTATTCCCTGACGGGCCCTTGGCTTGTTTGCGGATGATCCCATGCGGGCTGATCGTGTAGAACGATGGCCATGACCGACTCCGAGCACGAGCAGGCGCTGCTCTCCGTCGCGCGGGAGGCAGCCCGCGCCGCCGCGGCCGAGCTGAGCGGACGCTTCGGCCACCGCCAGCGAGGCGTGCGGGCCAAGAGCGGGCCGACGGACCTTGTCTCCGACGCCGACGTGGCGGCCGAGGGTGCGATCAGGGCCGTGCTGGCCAGGCGGGCCCCCGGCGATGCGATCCTGGGCGAGGAGGGGGGAGCCAGCGGCCAGGGGCCGCGACGATGGGTCGTCGATCCACTCGACGGCACGATCAACTTCCTGTTCGGGATTCCCGTGTTCGCGGTCAGCGTCGCCTGCCAGGACGAGCGCGGCGCGCTGGTCGGAGTCGTCCTTGATCCGATCCGCGACGAGTGCTTCGCTGCCACCAGATCGGGTCCGCCGACGCTGAACGGTGTGGAGATCGCGGGCTCGCGCCAGGACGTGCTGTCACAGGCGCTGGTCGCGACCGGGTTCGGCTACGACTCCGACGTCCGCGCTCGGCAGGCTGAGGTGATGGTGCGCGTGCTCCCGCGCGTGCGTGACATCCGTCGCGCCGGCGCCGCGGCGATCGACCTGGCCTGGTGTGCCTGCGGCCGCGTGGACGCCTACTTCGAGCGAGGCGTCCACTCCTGGGACATCGCGGCCGGGGCGCTGATCGCGCAGCGTGCCGGGCTGACCGTGCGTGAGCTCCAGGCCGAGGGCGAGGATCCCGCCGGCCTGCTGACCGCGCCGGCGGCGCTGATCGACGAGCTCCAGGCCCTCGTCCTGGGGCGCTAGGGCTCGTGGGCGCTGGGGCGAATTAGACTTAGCGCTCGCGCGGCGGTGGTGGAACGGTAGACACGATGGCCTCAAAAGCCATTGTCCTTCGGGACGTGTGGGTTCGAATCCCACTCGCCGCACTGGGTGACGACATCCGGGCTCTGGGAAGGGCGGGAAATCCTTGCGTCTGGGCCGCTCGGCGGTTCGGCCGGTGACAGCGCTTTCAGGCGGCGGCAGGCTCAGGCGGTGGTGCTGCGGGAGTGCTCCCGCGGCGCCGGGCCTCTTCGATCGGCACCTCCCGCTCGACGTTCCAGCCCTGCGCGAAGCCGCTCATCGTGAAGATGATCAGCGCCAGCTGCACCGGCGCCAGAATCACCGCCACAGTGCCGAGTGCATCGGCGCTCATTCCCGTGCCGCCGAACAGCGACTGCGCCGCCGCAAAGCCGGTGTGGCTGCGGGCAAACCAGCTCGTCCCGGCCAGGCCGGTGGCGGCGATCACCGCGACGATCAACAGCAGGATTCCCAACGCCGCGGCCAGTGGCAGCGCTCCGCGCGCCCAGCGCCAGACGTAGAAGGCGCTGACCAAGTACACGATGCACCAGACGAAGTTGATCGGCTTCATCCCGTCGAGCTTGCTCCAGCCGCCGATCGTCAGGATCAGCATCAGGACGACAGAGGCGAGCAGGAGCAGGACCACGATCAGCCTGGTGAGCTTGCAGACCGCCTTGTCACGGTTGGGATGGATGACCGTGTGGCCTGGCGCGAGGTTGCGAACCGGCGGCACGATTACTGACCATACATTCTGACTGGGCTGCGTGCAGCAGTTTTCGGTCAGATGTGAGCGCGGCCTAGAATCGTGCGACGCTCAGCGCCTCGGCGGGCGTGGCGAAATTGGTAGACGCGCCGGCTTTAGGTGCCGGTGGGCTTAGCTCTTGGGGGTTCGAGTCCCTCCGCCCGCATTGTGCAGTCAGGACCCAGGACCCGTAGGAACATTACGTTCGTATACGGTGCGGGCGGCTCAAAGCTCTTGCGGGTACGATCGCCAGAGCAGAGGGGAGTGAGTTAACGGTTATGCGCGCGGTCTCCAAAACCGTGAATCCGGGTTCGAATCCCGGCTCCCCTGCTAGGTGCTCCCCACACCAAATACGATCCCATTCGAGCGCACGAGCTTGCGCTCGGGCGGGCCGGCCGCTCAGCATCCGGCCTCGCCGAATTGGCCGGCGCCCGAGTCATCCGGCTGTCGGCATCCGACCTCGCCGGATCGGGCCGCGCTCGCGTCATCCGGCTTGGCGGCGCCTGGCTGTGTCGTCGGAGGCTCATGCAGCGCTGCTGCACCTCGCCTGCGTCCTCGCCAGGCATCCACCAGCAACCACTCTCGTTGGGACCGTACTTATGGCGGGAAGCACTGAGTGAGATCCCACACCGTCTACCGGACCTTCAACACCCAGCAGCGCCGCGAGTTCGTCCGGATCACGGAGGACGTCGCGGCCGCCGCGGAGCAGGCCGGGGTCCAGGAGGGCATGGCGCTGGTCTGCGCGATGCACATCACCGCGGGCGTGTGGATCAACGACGACGAGCCCGGCATCCAGGCCGATGCGCTGGAGTGGCTGGACAAGCTCGCGCCCCCCAGTTGGCGAGAGCCCGACGGTGACGTGGCGCGAGCCCTGCTGCCCAATCCCGGCGACTACCGCCACCACCGGGGCGGCGAAGACAATGGCGACGCGCACCTCAAGAACCTGCTCGTCCACCACCAGGTGATCGTGCCGATCACCGACGGGCGGCTGGACCTCGGTCCCTGGCAGCAGATCTTCTACTGCGAGTTTGATGGCCGGCGACCCAAGCGCCTGGTGATCAAGGTGCTGGGGGAGTAGGCCCTGGCGGCGTCAGAGGTCTTCGCACCGGACGCGCTGGAGGGGCACGTGGCGCTGGTCACCGGCGGCGGTACCAACCTCGGCAAGGCGGCTGCGCTGGAGCTCGTCCGCTGCGGCGCGTCGGTGGTGATCGCCGGCCGGCGCGCCGACGTGCTGGAGCAGGCCGCAGCGGAGATCGGTGAGCGCTGCTCATGGATCGCGGGCGACATCCGGCAGCCGGCTCAAGCCAAGGCTCTGGTTCAGGCTGCGCTGGAGCGGCACGGTCGCCTCGACCTGCTGCTCAACAACGCCGGCGGGCAGTACTTTGTGCCGGCCGAAGCGATCACCGCCAAGGGCTGGAACGCGGTCCAGCGGCTGAACGTTGGCGGAACGCTGGCGATGTGCCACACGGCCTACGAGCTGGCGATGCGTCCGGCCGGAAGGGGCACGATCGTCAACACGACCGTTTCCCCGCATCACGGCATGCCGGCGATGGCCCACACCGGCGCGGCGCGGGCGGCGGTCGAGGCGTTCACGATCGAGCTCGCCGACGCCTGGCGGGGCGATGGCGTCGCGCTGGTCGCTGTTGCGCTCGGGCGCCTGGCGACCGAGTCGCTGCGCAAGTACCCGGCCGAGCTGTGGCGTCGCGCGGCCGCCAGCGTTCCGCTCCAGCGACTGGGTGAGGTGGAGGAGTATGGCTGGCTGGTGGCGCTGCTGGCCTCCCCGCTGGGCGCCGCGCTCTCCGGCTCGGTCGTCACGCTCGACGGTGCCCTGGACAACTGGTTCGGGCCGTGGCCTCCGGCGGAGCTGATCCGCGACGGACAGGTGCCCACCGAGGAGCGCCGGCCGGCGGGCTGAGCGCGGGCGCCCCGGCTACCATCCCAGCTACCTGCGGGCGAAGTGTTGTGGTTGCACAGAAGCCTTCCAAGCTTCTAGGGCGGGTTCGATTCCCGTCGCCCGCTCTGCGGACGGGTCCGTTGGGGTCGGCATTTGTCCAGCGTATGCCGGGAGGGGCACCACCGTCTCGGCCCGGTTATGATCGGTGGACCACGGGGAGTGGCGCAGTCTGGTAGCGCACCCGGCTGGGGGCCGGGCGGTCGCAGGTTCAAATCCTGTCTCCCCGATACGAGAAAAGCCTGCAAATCGACCGCTTTTCGAGTTGCGCGCGACTCTCAGGAGCCCGTCACGGGGAACCAACGGGGAACAAACTTTCGCGGAAGTTGCGGAACAGGCGCGCGATACGTTCGCGCGCGCCTCGGAGTTCTGAAGCCGGCGTTTCGACGTTTCGCCTCATCTGCTTGGGCGTACGCGACAGGGGGACGCCCGGGCCCCACTACCAACGGCAAGAGTTGGTGGTTAAGCCCGCCGGCGCAGCGGAACGGGGCGCGGTGGCGTCGCGGGCATCGCCGAGGTGCTCTCGGCCTCGAGGCCACACAGCCAGGCTTCGACGGCCGATTCGCGAAAGCGCTGGTAGCGCCCGAGCCGGACGTGTGGAATCCGGCCCGCGCGGGCTTGAGCCCAGACCCATTGAGTCTTCACGCCGAGCCGCTCGGCGATCTCCTCCGCGGTCAGCAGTCGGTCCATGGCACGCTGCTCGGCGTTGGCACGACCAAACAACGGCGGCTGGCGATCGGACCGCGGGCTGAGCCTCCGGCCGTCGTAACCGGATCGACGGCGGCGCAGATCTGCGTTGTCGCGTGGTGGGCGACGTCGAGGCGGCAGAGCGCCTCGACGCTCGGCCGCCGCGTGGGAAAACGCGGCTGCGCGGACGCGAAGGATGGATGCGGTCGACGACATCAGGCAAAACGCTCGGAAAGTGCGGGGCCATCGGTCAGGTACCGGATCGGGCGGATCAAGCCTCTGCTCCTCGGGCAAGCCTGATTCACGCGCAGAGGTTGACGCGGCGGATCGTGAGTACGGCCGGGAGGCGGCCGCACGGCCGGGACCTCGATGTTTCGCACCCGCTCTCGTCGGCGCCCGTAACCTCACCCACAGGCGGCTGCGTCGATCAGCGGCGCCGCAATCGGTGCCCGAATCGAAGTGACCAGGCAACGTGGCGTCGTCGCCACGCCAGCCGCCTCTCCCGGCGGCGCCGGGCGGGGATCGCGCTGCCGTCGATCTCCAGCCCGCTCGGCGTCGTGGTCGGCGGGCGCGATGAGCGCCTCCCTGAACCCGTAGAAGTTCACGGGCAGATCGGGGGCTTGCTGATAGACCTCGAAGAAGTGAAGCACGATGCAGATCGCAAGCTCGGTCGGTCCGGCCCCGCTGTAGCCAAACCTCGAACCCGCGATGGTGGAGCACGAACAGGAGTGCCAGCGTCGCGATCGCGGCGACCGCGACGCAAGTATCTCTGCAGACGATCCAGCGGCAAGAAATCACACGGCAAACCGGCAAACCGCCGATGAGCAACGAACTTCCGTGCCGCCTGCGGCCCGATCGGAACCTGCGACCCTCCGCTCCGGAGGCGAGACCGCTCCTACCTGTCAAACGCACATTATCCCTGCAAATCCGCTAAAAGCGCCTTGCTCGGAGGACGTGATCCCGGCTGATTCCGGCCAAATACGGAGGGGTTTAGCACCCTGAGCGCCCCTGGGGTGCTATTGAAACCGAGCTCACACGACGAGCTCCCCCGTGCCGGCCGCACCCTCCAATGAGCGAGCACGAGGCTGCATCTCGGTCGACTGAACACCCGGCGCGCGCGACACACGTTCGCTGTCGACGCCGATCTACGGCTGTCCGGCTCGTGTGGAGTGCGTGTCTGTCCATCGAGACCTGGGAACTGCCCGCTTGCATCTGGGGTTGACCGGACGTCTGGGCAGCCAAGGCGAAGCCGGTGTCAACAGACGCCGTTGGCTCAGTTAGAGTCAGTTGGCATGGACGAGACCTACTTGACCATTGCCGAGGTCGCCGATCTGCTCAAGCTGAACCAGCAGACCGTCCGCAACTGGATTTTCAGCACAGTTTTCGGCGTTCGCCGTTGTTTTGTCGGGCTTTGAGGACGGTGCGTCGGCGCACCGTCCGGAGTGCCTGAGGCGAAGTTGGCACGCAGGAACGACGCACGAAAGAAACGAAGAAAGTTCTGCTGATGGGCGCTGAGGTGTGGCTCGGATCAGAGCTTTGACTTGAGCGGATACCGGTCCGGATGCTCGATTGAGTCAAGCGAGAGGTCGATGTCGAGGTCGGGCCAGTACAGGTGCGCCGGTTGTGGCCGCTCTAGTCGGAGGATCGCCTCGACTGGTGCTCGCTTGAACCAGGGGAACTCCTCGAACGGCAGGAACAGTTCGCGGCCGTCGAGCAACAGCCAAAAGCCGTGTTTGGAGATGTTCGTGATCTCAGGGTCCGAAGTGGCGGTGCCAGGCATCGTGGATCTCCTGTTCATGTTCCTCGATCAGTTGCTCAATCCGACGCAGGTCCGGCGCACTCAAGCCGTAATTCCTGGCGAGCTCGATGCTGGGGTCCAGCCAGTATTTCGCCTCGCCGTCGGCCGACTGAACATGGATGTGCAGGCGTGCCTCCTCGCGCGAGAAGAAGAAGAACCGCCAAGGCCCTTCGCGAAAGACGGTAGGACTCATCGGAGCATTCTAGGTTGGCCAGCACGACGAGCCGCCCCCGCTTGGGCCTGACGGTGGAGCGTATCCACGGGTGCTGGATCACCGGCGTCGGCGGTCGAGCGCGAGTGGCTGCTCGGAGTCAGGCGGCTGTGGCGACACGGGGATCCAGACTTCGGCGGCTCGGCCGCGCTCGGGCTGGCGGGTCTCGCGACGCAGTCGTCCGGCGTCTTCGAGCACCGCGAGCGCGCGTTCGATCTCGCGCCGTTTCTTGTTGCGGCTGAACAGTTCGGAGACCTCGGTGCGGGTCACTCCGGCGGGGCGCTCCTTCGCGGCCGACCAGATCTCGTCGGCCGTCTGGTCGCCGAGGCTGTCGCCGAACACCCAGGTGGCGGAGCTGGCGCTGTAGCGCCAGACCGCCAGGGCTGCCTCGAGGTGCTCGAGGGAGATTCGCTCCGATAGGTCAAGCAGCGCGTAGATCAGCGCCAGCCGGACGACGTGCGCTTCACCGCGGGCGGTCGCGGCGCCGGCCAGGCCGGGCTGGCCGGTGGATAGTTCGGTGTAGATCGAAACCCATCTCTCGCGCGCGGCGGCGTCGAACGTGACTGGGCGGTGCGCGGCGGCGAAGCGCAGCGCGAGGCGGACGGCGTCGCGGATCTCGGCGAGCTGCTCGTTTTCGATCGCGCTGCCGAACGGCAGCAGCTTCGAGCGCTCGACGGCGATGAGCAAGAAGCGATTCGCGAAGCCGTTCGCGAGTTCGGTCGCGGTCAGGTAGCGCAGCAGCTCGTCTTTGGTGATGTGCCCGACGATCGCGATGTGCGCCTGGCTGGCGCGCAGCGGGTTGTTGCGCACGATTGCCTGTAGCGGCTCGCCGTCCCAGGCCTGGCGGACGATCGGCGAGAGCGTGTTGCCCTCGCGCGAGAGCACCTTGAGCACCTGCGCGAATTCCTGCTCGAGCACGAGGCGGCGCTTGTCGGCAGGCGCTGCGCTGTCGTGCTCGTGGAGCGGGTCGCGGACCTGGGAGATCAGCCCCTCACCGGATGACAGGCCGCCCACCAGGCAGCGCTCGACGAACGCCGGGTCGGCGTCTGCGAGCAGGCGGCGAACGTGCCCCCACGAGCTTCCCTTGCGTCCCTTGGATGAGGGGCCAACCAAGACGCAGAACTGGTTTGGGTAGTGGCGGTCGGCCTCGACCTGGTAGTGCGCGCCGCGCCCGCACGCGCATCCGAACGCGGCCAGGAACTGCGCCAGCAGCGCCATCGGGTGCGCCTCGGAGTGCGGCTCGGTCGCGAACACGAACTCGCCCGCCGGCCCGTGGAGGGCGGCCTTCTCGACAGTGGTCGGGAAAGCGGTCACGGGCTGGTGTTCCTCTCGCGGATCGTTGCGCGCAGCGAGTCGCGCAGGCCGAGGATCTCGCGGTCGCGCTCGTCGAGCAGCGTCTCGAGCTCGCGGACACGCGCCTCCAGCTCAAGCGCGCGCTGCCCGGCGCGGTCGGCCTGCTCCAGGACAGAGCCGGGCTGGAAGGGGAGCTCGGCCTCGAGCGCCTCGCCCGCGTGGCGCGAGAGCTTGTGCTCGAGCACGGCGAGCTGCGCGTCCTTGCGCTTGATCTGCGCGCGGAGGTTCAGCAGCTCGACGCGCAGGGACGCGATCGTCGCCTGGTCCTCGGCCGCGTGGTGCTCCGCTTGGCGTCCGGACTGTGCGGCGATCATTTCCTTGACCTGCGCCTTGATGTCGGCGTGCTTGCGGTCGTGGATGAACTTCTCTGAGACGCCAGCGCGGGCAGCGAGCGTGACCCACTCGACCTGGATCCCGGAACGGATCATCACCCGCGCGGCCGACAGCACCGCGTCGCGCTTCTGTTCGGAGCGCAGGCTGTGGTGCGCGCGCAGATGCTCGGTGTGGGCCATCAGCGCGCCATCCCGTCAAACGTGGCGCCGACGTTGAGCACGTTCAGCTCATAGCGTGCTGGCAGCCGCTCGAGGATCGCGCTGCGGTTGGTGCGCTCGGCTGACAGCAATGTGTCGAGCTCGGCGCGCTCCTGCGCTGGCAGCTCGCCGATCGTCTCGCGGATCCGTCGGATCAGGTAGCGCACGCGATCGATCTCCTCCTGAGACGGTGTCGCGGCCGTGCGCGCCCAGCCCTCCAGTTCCTCGGGCCCGGGATCGGCGTTGAGACGCTCGCGGGCGGCGATCAATCGTCGCTCGTAGGCTTCCAGCGCCGGCAGGTACGAGAGATCGGTGCGGAAGTGCTTGCAGCCCAGGCACTTGAGCATGAACTTGCACACGCCGCCCATCGACGCGACGTTCGCTGGCTCCACGCACGCGCCGTAGGGGACCGCGAGCGACCCGATCTCCATCCTCGTCCGCTCGGCCTCCGCGAGCTGCTGCAGTCCCCTCATGAGGCGGCGGCCTTGGTTGTCAAACAGCGCCTTGCGGCCGAGCTCGGCGGCGCGGCGGCGGCGTTCGGCGCGGATGCGGAAGTAGCCCTTGGTCGTCTCAAACGAGTCGTGGTCCATCAGGTCCATCAGCTCGGACTCGCTCGCGCCCTCATCCGTGAGCCGTTGCGCGTAGGAGTGTCTAAACGCGTAGGGGAACACCTTCGCGCGCTCAAACGGCTCTCCGTCGGGCCCGGTCAGCTCCCCCAGGCCAGCGATCCACTCACGCATCTTCCACGCCAGCGTGGTCGCAGGCAGCGGCTTGTGGCCGTCGCGGTTGCGCATCTGGCGCGGCAGCAGCGGCAGCCGGCCGGGGTCAGCGTCAGGAAGGCGCTCGCGCGCCAACGCCTGCATACGATCGATCAGCCGGCGCTCCTCGGCGAAGATCGGCAGCTCCTTGCGGGTCTTGGGCCGCTTCTCGGGCCGGTAGACGAACACCGGCAGGCTCTCCAGCTTGCCGTCCTCTCGCACGCGCCGCTCATGCTCAAGGCATCTGAACGGCGCGTGCGCGATCTCCTGCGGCCGGCGGCCGGTGCGCATCTGCAGCTCGATCGCGCACGCCAGCGCCTCACCGGCGCGCTCGTGCAACACCGCGACCGCGTCCGGGGATAGGAGCTGGTCGATGACCGTTTGCGGGAGCGCCCGCTCGGGCTCGCCCTCAAGGCCGCGCGCCAGTCTGCGCGGCACGTCGCCATCGACGATCGTGAACTCCTCCAAGAGTCCCGCGAGCGGTCCGGGCTGGTGGTGCAGCCCGCGCTCGCGTGCGTCGCGCAGCATCGCCCGCACGCGGGTGATGCAGTTGCGGTGGTGGATGTTGGTGATCTCACCCGCAAGCTGGCGGGCTCTCAGATGCACCAAGAAGTCCACGACATCCTGGCGGCCCAGCACGCTCAGATCCTCCCCTGCGTCGGCGCGCAGACCAAGCACACTGGAGAGTTCGATCGCGACGTACGCGTCGAGCCGCAGAAGCCCAACGCTGTGCGACACCAACCGCTGCTGGTTCCACTGCTTGACCAGCTCGCGCAGCCATGACTGCGTGATCGCGGTGTAGTCAACGGTCTGCCCGCCGGCGTCGGGGCGCAGCATCCCCAGCCGCCAAACATCACGCTCGAGCTCTCGTTGCGGGTCGGCGAGCAGCAGCTCGACCCTCGCGCGCAGCCGCCGGTAAAGCACCGCCACCATCGTGCCGCCCAGCGACGGACGGTCCAACAGCGACGCGGCCCCCGCCCGCGCCAGCGCATCGACCAGCCCTTGCAGCCGGCGGGTGCCCTCCCAGACATAGCCGCCATCAAGCCAGATCTGCTGGAAGGCATACAGGATCTCCAGCCGCAGCCCCTGGCACAGCTCAGAGAGATCGACCTCGATCCCGCGACTCGCCGCACGCGAGCGCCGCAGCGGGATGGCCGCGAACTTCGCAAGCTCGGGCCTGCCCAGCGCTACCCAGTGAGATCGACACGCGGTGCACAACCGCGGATCCCGGTAGGCAGCCCACCGCTCGCAGCGAGCGCAGCGCCCGAACGAACAGCGCGGCACCGCGCCCGCCGCGTACAGCGCGACCGTCTGGCCGCGCGCTCTGCGGCCCGAGTCGCAGCTCAGACACAGCCCATTGCGCCCCTGCGCCGGGCGCTCGTGCCCCGCAGTGCGGCACACGATGCACAAGCGCTGCTCGGCGCGGCGCGACAGCGCGAACACGCGTGGGATCGCGACGAACTCCTCAAATGTGCCGTCAAAGCGCCGGAAGCGCTGCCGACAGCCATAACACAACGAGCCCGCCACCACGGCCGCCATGCACCCCACCACCGGGCACAGCTGATAGCCGAACACCGGATGATCAGCGCGCGGGCGGATCACGCACGAGCCAGGGTTGTAGCCCGCCTCGATCAGTCGTGGCAGATCGACGGCGCGGCGCAGTCGAACGAGGTCATCCACACCCGACGCCGGCGCCCGCAACGCAAGGACCGGCAAGAGCTCAGCGCTCGGCATCGCCGGCTCCTTCCCGCGCCGCGGTGGCGATCGCCTGCGTCCGGGACCAGGAGCGCTCGACCGCGGCACGCAACGCGGCCGCACCCGGCTGCACATACACCTGGGTGCTCGTGATCTGGCGATGGCCGAGCAATTCCTGGATCAAAACCAGGCCCGCGCCCGAGGCCTCAAGCTCGCTCGCGAAGCTGTGCCGCAACCGGTGCGCAGTAACCACCTCCCCCAGCCCAGCGCACCGGCTCAACGAGCAAAGCAGCGCGCCGACGCGTCCCGGAGTCATCCCCCGACCGCGATAGTCGCTATCGAGGTTGACCAGCAGGCGATCGCAGCTGGCCGCCTCCCAGACTCCGGTGCGCTCGAGCAGATAGCGGTCCAGGCAGAACACCAACAGATCGTCAGCCGGGACAATCCGCGGATCGATGCTCTTCGCCGCCCCGCCGTCGAGATCTTCGCGACGGAGAACATGCAGATGCGGCCCAGGCTCAGCGCAGCCGACCTCGTGCGACGACTCGGCCAGGTGCACATCTGAGATGCGAAGCGTGACCGCCTCGCCGCGACGCAGCCCAGCCCGCCCCAACAACGCCAGGATGCTGCGATCCCGCCACGTGCGACACGCGCCCATCAAGCCGGCGAACTGCTCCATCGAGACCGTCGCGGGACGCCCGCGCGTGGCCGTGCGCAACCGATGCCGGGGCCGAGTCACCAACGCCACCTCCTGGCCTTCCGCCACGCCGACCGGAAGCCTCAGACCGCGCTCGACTCGAAACAGCGCCCGCAACACCTCCCCACCCAGCAACCCGCGCGCGACCGCCTCCCGGTAAAGCTCGCGCACGGCCACCAGAATGTGATTGACCCGCTCCCGCGAGCGCAGCTGCCCCTGCCCCCGGCCGCGACGCTCGATCGGCGTCACCACCAGATAATGCATGAAGCGATCGAGCTCCAGCGCCGCCCGGCTCAGCGACCGGCCCGTCGCCACGCAGAACTCGAAGAACAACGCCAGGTTGCTCGCGTACATCCGCGTCGTGCCGAGCGCCATCCCGCTACCGAACCGAAGCCGGCGCAGATACGCGTCGGCCACCTCGACCGGCTCATAGGCCCCGTCGTACACCGTCCAGTACGCCCACACCTCGCCACGCACCAAGAACGCGCGAAACCCGGGCTGATGCGCCGCCAGATCGATCTCCGGCACAACGTGGACGGTAAGTACAACCCCGGACGGACAGCCACGCTGAAAACACGCACCCAGCCGCACAAACCACCCCGGCCGGTACGTTTAGGTACGCCCCCGAGGGGTGCTGAAAAACACGATCCACCGCGGCGACCTACGCGCGGTGCGGGTTGGACCCCGGCGAATTCGCATCAAGCAGTCGGACCTGGAAACGTTCATCGCGGAAGGCTCGGCGAGGATGGGGCTCAGTGAAGAGGAGGCTCGCGCCACGTTCTCGCAGGCTCTGGACGCCGTAAACGCGGCGACGGCCAATCCCGAGCTGGCGTCCGCCTTGCGGCGCCTTGCCACAGCATCCACCAAGCTAGCCCGAGCGCTGCCACGGTCCTAGCTGTCCAGCATCCAGCTCCGTCTTGAACCGTGGCGCCGGCCACTTCCGGGCCGCCCAGCTCGTGAAGCTGTGTGCGTCGTCCAGCTCAACGGTCAGGTGCCGGATCTCGCCGACCAGCAACCATGGCCGCTGGGGATCGTATTCGGCGACGGTGTAGCGATACGCGGACACGAACATATGTTCGCAGCACGCCCGGATGTACCGGCAGCCCGCTCGCGTGGTCGGCTTCAAGCGCCGATTGGTTCGGCGAGGCGGGGGAGAGGAACGCAGGGCGCTGTTGGGTGCCCGCCGCCGTTCGCAGCGCCGCTGGCAGTCGGTCGACGGACACGACGAGGACGGCGGCCTCGACTCGCTCGAGTCCGTGATCGCGCACGACGCACAGCACCGGCAGCGCGCCGTTGGGGCACCAGCGACGTCGGCGCGCTTTCAGCCAGTGCGCGGAGTCGCGTACGCACGCGAGGTGTGCCGGGGTGTAGGTGTGGGTCGACGAGGTAGGCCAGAGGCGCGGTGGCGGTAGTGCTCCGTTTCCTCTGGCCCCCTCCCGAACCCGGCGTGAACCTTTCAGCTCACCGG
>OCZT010000482.1_pt1 | contig 39364 bp, 35 predicted proteins | sample 1539031 | NCBI WGS metagenome assembly OCZT01 (sample SAMEA3539308, study PRJEB22396) | soil metagenome | biome: tundra; feature: field; material: soil | place: USA | collected 2010-05 | depth 0.15 m
TGCTCTCGTCCGGCACGCCGCCGCGCTCGAGCCGCACCGGCGGCAGGATGATCCCCTCCTGCACGAGCTCGGTCGCGCCCTGCGGCATCGATCCCGGGCTCATCCCGCCGACGTCCGCGTGATGCGCGCGGATGGCGGTGTACCCTGCGATCCGGCCGCCGATGTCGATCGCCTCGATGACGGTGAGGTCGGGGAGATGCGATCCGCCGTGGAACGGATCGTTGAGGATGTAGACGTCGCCGGGCTGGGGGTTTCTCGCGCGCACCGCGCGAACCGACTCCGGCATCGCGCCCAGGTGCACCGGGATGTGCGCCGCCTGGGCGACCATCGTGCCGTGCGCGTCGAACAGCGCGGACGACGCGTCACGGCGTTCGCGGATGTTCGGCGAGAGCGCTCCGCGCTCGAGCACCGTGCCCATCTCCTCCGCGATCATCGCGACCGCATGCGACATCACCGCAAGATCGAGCGGATCGAAGTCGGCTTCCGGCTTCCGGCTTCCGGCTTCCATCTTCGATCTTCCATCTTCGGTCTTCGGTCTTCGGTCTTCGGTCTTCTTCATATCTTCTCCACCATCCATCCGCCGATGTCCAGCGCGCGCGCGGTCCAGCCCGGCGCCACGACCATCGTGGCGTCGGCGAGGGTCTCGACGTGCGGACCGGCCAGCATTCGCCCGGCTCGCGAGGCCGCGGCCAGTTCCCCGGCCGCGCCCGTCGCCGCGAAGCTCACATGCACGGCCTCGCCCGTCGCCGCGACGCGCACCGCGACGACTTCCACCGGCCGTTCCAGCGTGAAGCCGTAGCGCGTGGCGTGCGCGGTCCTGAACCGCGCAGCGAGCGCCTCGCCGTCGTCGCCCGGCGCGCAGGCGACGTCGAGTTCGTGCCCCTGTCCCGCATATCGGACGCGGGCGTGCCACGCGAGGCGCCTTGCCGAGGCGTTCGCCGCGCGCACGGCAAGTGCGTCAAGCCGCGCGCCGAACCACGACTGGTCGATGGCATCGGTCGCGCGCATGACGCTCGTGGCCGCGTCGCGGCGCTCGGGCGCGATCGCGAGCCCCAGCGCGCTGAGCACACCCGCGTGCGGAGGCACGAGGATCGTGCGCATCCCCAGCAGTTCCGCCAGTGCACACGCGTGCAGCGGCCCTCCGCCGCCGAACGCCATCAGCGCGCAGCTGCGCGGATCGACGCCGCGCTCGACGCTCACTCTTCGAAGCGCTCGCGCCATCGCGGCGTCGGCGATCGCGATGATCGCCTCGGCGGTGCGTTCCGGCGTCGCCTTCAGTTGCCCCGCGAGCGCGGCGATGGCGCGTTTCGCCGCGCCGGCATCGAGCGTGACTCCGCCCGAAAGCCGCGCCGCGTCGAGACGATCGAGCGCGATGTGCGCGTCGGTCACCGTCGGTTGCGTCCCGCCGCGGCCGAAGGCGACCGGTCCCGGCACCGCACCGGCGCTCCGCGGTCCCAGTCGCAGCGCTCCGCCGTCGTCGACCCAGGCAATGCTGCCCCCTCCCGCGCTCACCGTCTCGACGAGCACACGCGGCAGCGCGATCGGCACGCCGGCGACGCTGCCGCCGGGTTCTACCAGCGGTTCGCCCTCGAGCACCAGCCCGGCATCCGCGCTCGTGCCGCCGATGTCGATCGTGAGCGCGCGATCGAGCCCCGCCGCGCGCAGGACGGCGGCCGAACCAACGACCCCACCCGCGGGCCCCGAGAGGGCGAGCGACGCGGCCGCGCTCGAGGCCTCCGCCGCGGTGCGCATGCCACCGCCCGACGTCATCACGTCCGGTGCGGGATACCCGCCCGAGGCGAGCCGCTCGGAGAGGTGTCGCAGGTAAAGGGACACACGCGGCCTCGCGTACCCCTCGGCCACCGCGGTCGTGGTGCGCTCGTACTCGCGAATTTCCGGGAGCACTGCCGCTCCGCGCACGACGGCCACGCCGGGCAGTCGGTCGCCGATCGCGTCGGCGAGCATCCGTTCGTGCGCGTCGTCGTCGTATGCGTGCAGCAATGACACCACGACGATCTCCGGCTCCAGCGCCGCGACGGCGTGGGCGACGCGCGCCGCCTCGGCCGCCGTGAGCGGCACGCTCACGCCCTCCGGCGTGCGCCGCTCGCGCACGGCCACGACGCGCTCAGCATCGACCAGCGGCGGCGGATGCTGTGCCGAGAGATCGTAGAGCGCGGCGCGTTCCTGCCGGCGCAACTCCAGCAGATCGGACGCACCAGCGGTCGCGCAGAGCACGACGCGCGCTCCGCGGCGCTCGAGCAGAAGGTTCGTGACGACTGTCGTGCCGTGCGCCACGCGACGAACGCGAGCTGGACTCGCACCCAAGGCGGCGAGCGATGCCGCGACGCCTTCGCTCTGGTCGGCCGGCGTTGAGAGGACCTTTCGCGCCTGGATCGCGCCCTCGGGGCCTACCGCGGCCAGATCGGTATAGGTTCCGCCGACGTCGATGCCGACCGAATACGTCACAGGGCCGCCCCGCGTCGAGCGCCGGTGGCGCGCCAGAGCGCGAGGGCTAGTGCCGCCTGAACCGGCACGGCCAACGCGAGCATCGGTCGGTTCTCCTGAGTCAGCGCGGGGACGAGGCGCAGCAGGACCGTCGTGACCGAACAGGCCGCGGCGAGAATGCTCAGCGAGCGCGCGGCGCGCACCAGCCGTGCTGAGGCCGAGCCGCGAAGCGCGAGCGGGAAGAGGACGGCGAGAGCCAACGAGGCCGGCGTCGCGAGCAGCACGTTGACGTTCTGCCCCATGTATGCCGCGTGCCTGGTGAACAACTCGGCGCACAGCAGAAGCAGTCCGGTGACGCCCGCCAGGAGATTCCACGCGAAGCCAATGATTCCGACCCACCAGCGCGCGGACACCGAGTTTCCGCAGAACGTGCCGAGCGCGAGCAGCGCACCGCCGATCAGAACTCCCACCGCGAGCGCGGGGGCGAAGTACTCCGGGGGCATGTCGGCGTCCTGGTAGCGTTGGTCCACCACCAGTTGTCTCTCGCTCAGCACGAGGCGGCCGCGGGATCCGTCCGAATGCTGCACGCGGATGTCGCGAATCAGCTGCTGAAGCCGCATGGGGATGAACATCTCGTCCCACGCCGAGAGCGTGGCGTCGGCTGGCCGGCCGAGCACGAAGTCCATGCCGAAATTGATGAGCGGGTAGGCTCGGGAGAGCCGCAGCGTTTCACTGCGATAGGTCACGCCGTGCTCGTGGGCCGCCAGCGCGCGCTCGAGGGAGCCGCCGAGCACCATGTTGAGCACGTCGCGCACCTTCGTGCCGCAGTTGTCGCGATAGTAGTCGTAGCGATACCACTTGTTCTCTTCCCTCGCATTCCACTTGATGAAGCGCCAGAGCGAGTCTTTTTCGGTGCTGGTGAGCGAGAGTTCCTGTTCCCACACCGCTCGGCCGCTGTCGCGATACGCGGAGACCAGCCAGTCCGATGGGAATCCCTGCATCCAGTAGTTGGTGTCCCCGGTCAGGAATCGCACCAGGAAATGCGGTTGCTCGAACGAGAACATTCCCCAGTTGTAGGCGCTGTCGAGTCCCGTCGTGAGGTCGTGAATGCGGATGGATTGGTGCCCGAACCGCTCGAACAGTTCCTGTCCCGGACCCATGGTGAGCACCGACACGACGATCGAGTCGTGCGGCGCTTGCCCCTGCGCGTGCGCCGGAGCGACGCCGGCGGCGACGGCGAGACACGCCGCCGCGGGGAACGAGCGCGAGCGTGCAACGGATCGAAACAGCCGGATCCAGCGATGCGAGCTCAATTCATCAACCCCACGGTGGTTCCGGGATAATAGGTCGCGAGAATGGCGCGAGCCGACTGCCCTGCGCGCGCACGGCCGATGGCGCCCCACTGACACATGCCGATCCCGTGCCCGTAGCCGTTCCCCTTGACCACGAGCCGAGCCAATCCTCCGTCGCGGCGGGATTCCGTCTGCAGCGAAAAGTAGGTGCTGTTCAGGATCTCGCCACCGGGGGCTCGCAGCACATACCTGATGTCGTTGCCGCGCAGGCCGAAGTTGCCGCGCTCCGCGGCGAGCACGAGCCGTGCCACGCGTCCGCTCGGCGTGCGCGACTCGACCACCGCATCGCGAATGTGGCCTGCTCCGCCCGGCGGCACGGTCGTGTAGCCGGCCAGGTACGCGCTGACCGCCGCGTCGAGCTCCGCGGCCGTGAACGTGCGCGTCCAGGAGAAGCGCGGCGAAATGTCGCAATAGAATCGGTCCGCGGTGCCGGGAATGCGGTCGCTCACGCGCTGGAGGAAGGGCTCGTTGCCCGCACGCCACACCTCGTCGGGTGCGGCGGTCTCGCCGCCGCAGGTCGAGTGATAGGGCGCGCTGACCACGCGCCCGCCGTACCTGAGGACGAGTCCCACCGTGCGCGCGACGGCCTGGTCCGAAAACGGGCGCTCCGCGTCGGCGCCGCCGTACACCTGGTCGGCCACGCTCGCGAGCAGGTCGTAGCTCGCGTTCCGCGACGACCCACCCTCCGTCGCGGCGAGCCTCACGACGGCATAACTGCGCGCCGCGATCGCCTGCGCCTCGACCGCGGCCGACTCGTCGCCCGCGCGCGGGCCGCCGATCTCCAGCGGCACCACGCCGCGCAGGTACCAGTCCAGCGGCAGCACGTTCACCACGACGATCCCCGTGTCGCTCGCGACCACGCGCAGCACGCCCCGGAAGCGCTGGCCGGCAAAGACGCCGAACTCCTCGTCGCGATCGGGCCGCAACGTGAGCACGCCGTCGCTCCACGACGTGGCGGTTCCCTGGCGCACCGCGCGCAGCTGGCGGCCGCGGCGCTCCACGCTCCATGCGTCGGGACCTCGCGCGCGAATGAGCACGGCGTTTCGTGCGTCGAACACCCGGAACGCTCCTGTGCCGGACAGCACGGCGCCCTGGGCCGCCGTGGCGAGCGCGACGCGCACGTCGCGTGCTCCCTCCATGCGCGGCGGCGGAGCTTCGTCACCCGGCAATTCCGGTTGCCGCGGCTGTGCTGGGGACTTTGCGCTGTCCGCCGCCGTCCGCGGCAGCGAGATCATTCCGGTGGGCTGGTCGTCTTCGCGCACCCGCCGTGGCGAGCAGGCGATCGCGAGCGTCGAAAGCACGAGCACCGCGCGCCAGCCGCGCGGCACGGCCGTCACCGGCCGAAGCTCCCGATCGTGGCGAGCGGAAGCTCGCGCGACGCCACGCGCGGCGCGGGTTGTGCGGACGCCGGCGGGTCGAGCACCGAGAGCACGCGTGCGCTGAAGTCGTAGTCGTCCACGACGCCGGTGACTTCGACGTCGACGAACGCGCCGGCCGGCGCATCGGTGTCGAGCCGCGTCACCCCGTCGATGTCGTCGGCCTGCCATGGCAATCGCGCGACGGCGTCGTGCGCGTCGCCGCCCGCACCGGCCGCGCTGCGCTCGACCAGCGCGTGCACCCGATGCCCCACGCGCCGTTCGTAGCGCTCGGCGGTGATGGCGCGCTGGAGTTCGGTCAGCCGCTCGAGCCGGATGCGCTTTACGCCGTCCGGAACATCGTCCGGCATGCCGGCGGCGTGCGTCCCCTCCTGCGCGGAGTATGCGAACGCGCCCACCCGCTCGAACTGCATTTCCTCGAGAAACTCGAGCAGCTCGACAAAGTCGTCGTCGGTCTCGCCGGGAAAGCCGACGATGCACGTCGTGCGAATCGCGACGTTCGGCACCGCGTCCCGAAAGCGCGCGACCTTCTCGCGGATCGTGCGCTTGCGCTCCGGGCGGCGCATCCGCTCGAGCACCGTGTCGGACGCGTGCTGGATCGGCATGTCGAGATAGCGCAGGATCCGCGGCTCGGAGGCGATCACCTCGAGCAACCGAGGCGTGATGCCCGCCGAGTACAGATACAGGTTCCGGAACCACGCGATCGACGTCTCCTTGACCAGCGCCTCGAGAAGCTCGGGCAGGCGCACGCCGTCGCGGCGATCGCGGCCATAATGCGCGAGGTCCTGGGCGACAAGACTCACCTCGCGCGCGCCCTGCAGCTCGAGCAGCTGCGCCTCGCGCACCAGATCGTCCACGGCAAACGAACGGTGCCGTCCCCGCATGAGCGGAATGGCGCAGAAGGCGCACCCGTGGTCGCACCCTTCACTGATCTTGAGGTATCGCACGGCCGGTGAATCGCCCGCGTACACGCGCACGCCGGGATGCGTCGTGACGGAATCGCCGATCAGCCCTTTTGCTCGAAGCCTCGGCACGAGCTGGTCCATTTCCGACGCGCCGAGGAAGAGGTCCACCTCGGGAAGCGCGTCCGCGAGCTCGCCGCGATGTCGCTCGACCATGCAGCCGACGGCCACCACCGCCAGCGCCGATCCTTCCGACTTCATGCGGCCGGCTTCCACGATGGCGTCGATCGACTCGCGCTTTGCCGCGTCGATGAAGCCGCACGTATTGACGATGATCAGCTCGGCCGTGGACGCATCCGCGACCTGCTCCGCGCCGTGATCGATCAGCTGGGCGAGGTATCGCTCGGAATCGACCGTGTTCTTGTCGCAGCCGAGCGTGACGAGGGCGACCTTCACGTCAGACCGAAGACCGAAGACCGAAGATGGAAGATCGAAGATGGAGGCAGGTCGGCGGTCAACGATAATTGCCGAATTGGAGCTCCACGCCGACGTCCTGCGTGCGCAGGAATGCGATGACGGCCTGCAGTTCGTCGCGCGACGGCGCGCTCACGCGCACCTGCTCGCCCTGGATCGAGGCCTGGACCTTCTTGAATTTCTGCTCCTTGATGGCGGCGGCGACCTTCTTGGCCGTCTCCGTGTCGAGCGCCTGCTTCAGCTTGATCTCGCGGCGGAGCGTGTCCCCGCCGGCCGGCGTGACCTCGCCGATATCCAGGTTCTTCACGGAAACGCCGCGCTTGATCAGCTTGGACTGCACGACGTCGAAGAGCGCGCGCATGCGCATGTCGTTGTCGGCGAGCAGCGAGATCAGCCCTTCGGCGCGCTTGAATTGAATCTCGATCTTTGCGCCCTTGAAGTCGTAGCGCTGCGCGACTTCCTTGCTCGCCTGGTTGATGGCGTTGTCGACTTCCTGGAGGTCGACGCCGGTGGTGACGTCGAAAGAAGCAGTGGGTGGCATGCCGTAAATCTATCGAAAGGCGGGCTCTTACGGCTGGAACGCCGCGTTCCCGCTGTTGCCGTTCAACATCGCCTCGAGTCGCTTCTTCACCCCCGGCCACTCGTCGTCCACGATCGAATACCACGCCGTGTCCCGTCGCGAGCCGTCCTGATGCAGCATGTGCTTCCGATGGATGCCCTCGAAGACGGCGCCGAGCCGCTCGATCGCGCGCCGCGACCTCTCGTTCTTCGAGTGCGTCTTGAGCTCCGCCCGCGTCGCGCCGAGCGTCTCGAAGGCGTGCTGCAACATCAGGTATTTCGCCTCCGTGTTCACGATGCTCCTCTGGTGCGGCACGGCGATCCACGTCGCGCCGATCTCCAGGCGGCCATCGCGCGCCGCGATGTTGAGGAAGCGCGTGCTGCCCACCACCAGGTTCTGCGCAATCAGGACGGTCGCGAACGGCAGCGTCGTCCCCGCCCGCTCGCCCGCGAGCGCCTCGTCCACCCACGCGGCGAGCGACACGCGGTCCGTCACCGCCGTGGGCATCCACGTCCAGATCGACGGCTCGAACGCGAACCGCGCGAGCGCGTCCACGTGCCCGCGCGTCAACGGCTCCAGACGCACGAATCGCCCCGTCAGCGTGACCGGGGCGATCTCGAGCGGCGTGCTCTTCCCGCCCACTAGCCGAGGTAGCTCTCGAGTGCCCTGGCCCGGCTCACGTGGCGTAGGCGCGAGAGCGCTTTCTCCTTGATCTGGCGCACACGTTCCCGCGTGATGTTCAGCGCCGCCCCAATCTGCTCGAGCGTCATCGGCTCGGCGCCATCCAGTCCGAAGTACAGTCGCAGGATCTTCGCTTCGCGTTCCTTGAGGCCCGCGAGCGCCAGTTGAATCGACTCGGTCAACGCCTTGCCGAAGGTCTCTTCGTCCGGCGTCTGATTCGTGGTATCGGGGAGATAGTCGAGGAGCCGGTTGTCCTCGCCCGGCGTCATCGGCGCGTCGAGTGAGAGATGGACCTGCGAGATCGCCATGGTCTTGGCGACTTCGTCTTCCGTCAGGTCGGTCCCGTACGCGATCTCGGCGTGCGTCGCTTCCCGGCCGAGTTCCTGCAACAGCGCGCTCGCACGCTTCCCGATGCGGTGCAGCGTGCCGGCGCGATTGAGCGGCACGCGAACGATGCGGCTCTGCTCCGCAAGCGCCTGCAGGATCGCCTGCCGGATCCACCACACGGCGTAGGAGATGAACTTGATCCCCTTGGTTTCGTCGAATTTGTGGGCGGCGCGAATCAGGCCGAGGTTCCCCTCGTTGATCAGGTCGCTGAGCGAGACGCCCTGATTCTGGTACTTCTTCGCGACGGAGACGACGAAGCGAAGATTGGAGCGCACGAGTGTGTCGAGCGCTTCCTGATCGTCCCCGCGGATTTTCTTGGCGAGCTCAACCTCCTGCTCCCGCGTGATCAGCGGAAACACGCTGATATCGCGGAGGTACTGGTCGAGCGATCCTTCTTCGTACGTATGTCGTTTGTGGGGCAGACCGGCCATGTGCGTTCCCGTTCCAGCGACCTGAGAGACCTCCGCCCGACCTGAGCGTGGTAGGAATGTGAAGCGTACCCGCGTCCTGCGTAAGGCCGTCCCGAACTCAGCGCACCCGCTCGCCGAGCCTGTTCCAGCGCACGCGCGTCAGCCAGTCGAGCACCGACGTGCTGTCGGGAGCGTAGCTGTAGTACACGACGAGCGGGCTGCCCAGCACCAGCGAATCCGGAACGAAACCCCAGTAGCGGCTGTCGAGCGAATTGTCGCGATTGTCCCCGAGCATGAAATAGCTATTCGCGGGCACGACGAGCGGCCCCCAGTTGTTCCGCGATGCACGATACGTCGCGGCGTGGGCCTTGCGCGTCACCAAAAACTCGCGTTGCCATCCGAATTCTTCCCCGCTCGGATCGGCATTCGGCTCCGTGTGCGTGACGTAGGGCTCGTCCTGCGCCTCGCCGTTGCGCACGAGCGTGCCGTCGCGCATCGAGAGCGTGTCCCCCGGAAGCCCGACGAGGCGCTTCACGAAGTTCTTGGTCGTATCCTCGGGCCATTGGAACACGACGACGTCGCGATACCTGGGCCGCCGGAAGGCGGGGAGCCGCTCGTGCGTGAACGGCACTTCGGCGCCATACACGAGCTTGTTCACGAGGAGGAAGTCACCGACCAGCAGCGTTCCCTCCATGCTCCCGCTCGGAATGCGATACGCCTCGACGAGAAAGGCCCTCACCACGAGGAACAGGAGAATCGCCAAGGAGAGCGACTTGGCCCACTCGAAGAGTCCGCGCGCGACTGCGCCCACCGCGCTGCGGCGGGGCGGATCGGAAGGCGAAGGTTCGAGCGCGGTGTCGTTCATGAGCGGATTGTGTCGTTTGAATCTGTGAATGTCCGATAACTGATGGAAGATGGAAGATGGATGATCGAAGGCGCTTTCCATCTTCGGTCTTCGGTCTTCGGTCTTCGGTCTAGTAGTTGTCTATCTGCGCCCGCTGCAACTTCCCGCTGAAGTCCACGTACCCCACCTTGGTTTCGCTGTAGAACTCATATACCTCCCACCCGCCCTCGCGGTGTCCGTTCCCTGTCTGTTTGACACCGCCAAACGGTAAATGGGCCTCCGCCCCTATCGTCGGAGCATTGATATAGGTGATGCCGTTGTCCAGTTCGTTCAGCGCCCGGAACGCGACGTTCACGTCCTGCGTGTACACGGACGACGAGAGACCATAACGCACGTCGTTGTTCACGCGAAAGGCCTCGTCCGCATCCCTGACCTTGACGACCGAGAGCACCGGTCCGAAAATCTCCTCCTGTTCCAGGCGCGAAAGCGCCGTGACGCCCGTGAAGATCGTCGGCTCGAAGAAGTGGCCGTGCTCGAGGCCCGTCCCGGCCGCGCGCTTGCCTCCCATCCGCAACGTGGCTCCCTCGCCGGTCCCAACGGCGATGTACCGCTCCACCTTGTCCAGTGCGCGCGGGTTGATCAGCGGCCCGACGTCGGTGCCGGCGGCGCGGCCATCGCCGAGCACGAGCGTCCGCGCACGCGCTTCGAGCATCGAGACGAACGTGTCGTGCACGCCTTCCTGGGCGATCAGGCGGCTCGTCGCCGTGCATCTCTGTCCCGTTGTACCAAACGCCCCCCATAGGATCCCCTCGATCGCGAGGTCGAGGTCCGCGTCGTCGAGGACGATCATCGCGTTCTTGCCGCCCATCTCCAGCGAGAGGCGCTTGTGTGACCGCCCGCACGCCTCGCCGACTTTGCTTCCGGTCTCGGTCGATCCCGTGAACGACACGAGCGCCACATCGGGATGCGCGACGATCGCCGCGCCGGCTTCGCCTTTTCCGTGCACGAGGTTGATCACCTCCGGAGGCAACCCCGCCTCGAGCAGGATGTCGACGAACAGGTGGCCGGTCATCGGGACGTCTTCCGCGGGCTTGAACACGCAGGAGTTTCCGCAGACCAGCGCCGGGAAGATCTTCCACGTCGGTATCGCAAGCGGGAAGTTGAACGGCGTGATGATGCCCGCCACGCCGATCGGCCGCCGGAAGCTCATCGCCCACTTGTTCCTGAGTTCGCTCGGTACGGTGTGTCCGAACAGCCGGCGCCCCTCCGTGGCGGCGTAGAACGCGGTGTCGATCCCCTCCTGCACGTCGCCGCGCGTCTCGGCGAGCGGCTTTCCCATCTCCCGCGTCATCACGTCGGCAAGCTCGTCCTTGCGCGCGATCAGGATTTCACCGGCGCGCCGCAGCACGTCGCCTCGTGCGGGCGCGGGCGTCCGCCGCCAGAGCTCGAACCCGCGCTTGGCCGAGGCCACGGCGGCGGCCACGTCGGCCGCGCCCGAGAGCGGAAAGTGGCCGATCACGTCGCGCGTGTCGGCGGGATTCAGATTATCGAAGTGCTTGCCGTCGGCGGGCGGCACCCACTTGCCGCCGATGAAATTCTTGAGGGTCGGTGCGTCGGTACTCATGGGCTCGTTGCAAAAGTGGTTGTGGGCCGACGGCTATCTGACCAAAGTGGCGGGTTGCCAGCCGTCGGTTGTTGGTTACGAGATACCGGCGACGGGACCGGTCGGACCGTTGAAGGATCCGCGAGTCGACCGGTCCCGTCGCCGTTGTCCCACTACTCTAAGGAACCGTCAGCTGGTAACTCTCCACTTTGGTCCGACGGCCGAAAGCCCATAACCGCAGTGAAGGAACCAAGAGTTTCTCGTCAACTACGAGCACGTCCAGTGCGCCGGATGATTCGCAGACGGCTTCGCGTATCCGACGCGCGGCAGCACGTCCGCCGCGGCGAGCACGATGCCCCAGGTCAACAGCAGCAACGACACCGTGTGCGCCTTGGGTGCGCGATGCTTCCAGGTCCAGATCGACGACCAGGCGCCCGCGACGATCAGCGTGCCGACGGCGCCGAGGTACGCCGCCAGGCCGAGGCCGCAGCGGGCACCGTACGGCCAGAACACGATCGCCACACCCAGCGCGCACGCCAGCGTGAGCCTCGCCATCACGCCGAACGTCGATGTCTCGGGGCGGCTCTGCGGCACCTGCGCGGCCGCAGCCTGCGCCTGCGCGCGCACCGGTGTCGCGCCCTGGCTCGGAATCGACGCGATCTGCTGGTCGATCTTCCGCATCTCGGCGTCCCAATCGCGATCGCTCATTCGCTCTCCCGCGCCAGGCCGTGGCGCTCGATCTTCTTGTAGAGATTCGAGCGTGGCATGCCCAGCACACGCGCCGTTTCCGCCACGTTCCAGTCATGCTGCCGGAGCTTCACGACGAGGAACGCCCGCTCGGCCGCCAGCTTGAACTGCTCGAAGGTCTTGCTGTCCTCCAGTCCGCCCAGCCCGCCGGAAGCCGACGCGCGCGTTCCCGTGAGCCGGTCCACGTCCGCCAGCGTGACGCGGGGACCCGGCGAGAGGATCAGGAGGCGCTCGATGGTGTTCCGCAGTTCGCGAACGTTGCCCGGCCAGTCGAACGCCGACAGCCGGTCGATGGCCGCCGCGTCGATCGCCGGGGACGCGACGCCGTCCTGCTTGGCGAACTGCGACAGGAAGTGCCCCACGAGCAGCGGAATGTCCTCGCGGCGCTCCCGCAATGCCGGCACGTGGATCGGCACGACGTTGAGACGATAGTAGAGATCCTCGCGGAAGCGGCCCGCCGTGATCTCCTCCTCGAGCTTCTTGTTCGTCGCGGCGATCACGCGAACGTCCACCTTGCGATGCTTCGTACCGCCGATCCGGGTCACGTCGCCGTCCTGGAGCACCCGGAGCACCTTCGCCTGCGCGGCAAGCGACATGTCGCCGACCTCGTCGAGGAATAGCGTGCCACCGTCGGCCTGCTCGAACTTGCCCGCACGGTCCTGGATGGCCCCGGTGAACGATCCCTTCATGTGCCCGAAGAGCTCGCTCTCGATCAGCTCGCCGGGAATCGCCGCGCAATTCACCTCGACGAACGGCTTTCGCGCGCGTGCGGACTGCCGGTGCAGCGCGCGCGCCACCAGTTCCTTGCCCGTGCCGTTCTCCCCGGTGATGAGCACGCGCGCGGTCGTGTCGGCGACCCGCTCGATCTTCTCGATGAGCGAGCGAATGGCGAAGGACTTGCCGACGATCTCGTAGCGCGATTCGATCGTCGCCTTGAGCCGCGCGTTCTCCTCCGCCAGGTCGATGCGCCCTGTCGCGTTCCTCAGTGTGACGAGGATGCGGTCGGTATCGAGCGGCTTCTCGAGAATGTCGTATGCGCCGAGCTGTGTGGCCTCGACCGCGTTCTGGATCGTCGCGTGCCCGCTGATCATCACGACCACGGCGGACGGATCGCGCTCGCGGAGCCGCTTCAGCGTCTCGAGCCCGTCCATTCCCGCCATCTTCACGTCGAGGAAGACGAGCTGCGGCTTCCACTGGTCGTAGACCGCGAGTCCCTCGGTGCCCGACGAGGCGCCGCGCACCTCGTACCCTTCGTACTCGAGGAGCTGCGTCAGCGCGGCGCGGATGCCCTGTTCGTCGTCGATGACCAGCAGGCGGCGGCTCACGGCACCGACTTGTAAAGGACCACGTGCCCCTTCGTCACGCGGACGTCCGCCAGCTCGCGCGGAACGCGAACCGGGATCGCGTCCCGCGGCGTGCTGGCGTCGCGTTCGTTCCTCCGGATCCGGCTCACGATCTTCTCGATGAGCGCCGAAGGCAGCTGCATCTCCTTGAGCGCGATCTGATCGACGTGGAACAACGCGTGTCCCGGTGAGAGCACCTCGATGCGTCCACGCACGGTGATCTCCTGCCTGCCGCCGATCATCGAACCCAGCGGCCCGAGCGACGTGGCGTCCGCCAGATCGGCGACGTTCACCATGCCGCGCACGTACAGGCGATCGTCCCGCACCATCGCCTCGGCGCCGACGGAATCGTGGCGCAGCTCGCGCAACGCCGGATCGAGCGCGTACGCCGCAAAGTCGCCGGCGGGCACGACCACGTACACCGGGCCGTCCCTGCTCGAGAGGCGGCCCACGGCGAGGCGCGCGCGGGCCGAGCCCTCCGCCGTCACGGGCTCCCACTTCGCGGCCGGCGCCGGCGCGGTGGCCGCCGAGCCCATCAGCCGCCGGTACACCCGCGAGTACCACGCGTCGTGCGTGAACCAGGCGATGGCGCCGGCCACCGCCAGGACCATCAGACAGCCCAGGCGGCCGATGCAGCCGAACATCAGGAGGCTCCCAGCGGCTCGACGAGTGGAAGCTCGTTCGCGCGTTCGAGCGATCCGCTGCGGAACCCGCGCAGGTCCAGCTCCACGGCGTCGAATCCGGCGGCGGTCACGGCGGCGCGGACCGCGCGGCGGCCGTCGTCGGTGAGCCAGCGCCCGATTTCCGCCAGCGAGAACTCCACGCGGGCAGACGCGCCGAAGTACCGCACTCGCAGGTCGCCCGTCACGCCGATTGCGCGCAACGCCCGCTCGGCCCGCTCGATCTTCCCCAGCCGCACCGGCGTGACCGCTGTTCCATAAGGAATGCGCGACGCGAGGCACGGCGACGACGGCTGCGACCACGTGGGGATGTCGCGCTCGCGTGACAGCACGCGGATCTCGTCCTTGGTGAATCCGAGTTCCGCGAGCGGGGACCGGACGCCGTGCTCCGCGGCGGCGCCCTTTCCCGGCCGGTGAGCGCGCAGGTCGTCCGCATTCGTGCCGTCGACGACGACCGCGAGCCCGCGCGCGGCGGCAACGGGAACGAGGCGGGTCCAGAGCTCCGTCTTGCAGAAGTAACAGCGATTCGAAGGATTCGCGGCATAGCGTGGGTCGTGGAGCTCGTCGGTGTCGATCTCGAGCACGGGCACGCCGAACCGGCCGGCGACCTCGCGCGCCATCGACCATTGCTCCAGCGGATAGCTCGCGCTGCGTCCGATCACGGCGAGCACGCGCTCCGGTCCGAGCGCCTCGAGCGCGACGCACGCGAGGTACGCCGAGTCCACGCCGCCGCTGAAGCCGACGAGCACGGAGCCGCGGCTCCGCAGCCAGTCAACCAGTGCGGATTCCTTCTCGAGAGCGGCGGGCAACGCGTGCGTCGGCATCAGGGAAAGCTAGCTGGGGGGCTCCTCATTTCGGGCGCCGATGGATCACGCCTGACCTCACTACGAAGGAAATGCGCCTGGTGTTCCGTATGTCGGAAACCGGGTCCGCGTCGAGCACCACCATGTCGGCCATCTTGCCGGGTGCGATCGAGCCCAGCGTGGAGGCTGAACCGGCGGCAAGGGCGGAGTTGAGCGTAGCGGCCGTGATCGCCTCGAGCGGAGAGAAGCCCGCGCGGGTCACGAGCAGTTCCATTTCACCGTGCAGGGCGGGAAGCGAGTCCTGCGATCCGCGGGTCATCATGCCATCCGTCCCGGCACAGATCGTGACGCCGGCCACCTTCGCGGCGCGCGTGGCGTCGTATGCCCACTGCGCCGCGCGCTTGGGATCCACCAGCCCGAACGACGAGCCGCGCGCCGCCTCGAACCGCGGAAGGATCGAGAGCGTCGCGTCGAACACGGTGTGCTCGGACTTCATCTTCGCGAAGAGATCCTCCATCGCCGGACCGTCCGCCGGCACCGAGTCGTATGCGGACCGCGGTGGCACACGGTCCGCATAGTGCATCGGCGGGTTCGGGATCGCCGCCCAGTACAGATAGATCGCGTGCGAAATGACGTCCACGCCCGCGTCTACCGCGTCGAGCGCGGTTGCCGGGAAGACGGTGGAGTGGCTCCAGACCTTCAAGCCCTGGCGGTGCGCCTCCGTCGCGATCTTGCGCACGAGATCGGCGGGCAGGTCGGCGTAGATTTTGATCGCGGTCGCGCCCGTGCCCTTCGCATCGCGCACGGCGAGCTTCATGTCCGTCGCGGGCGTGATCGCCCTCATCCACGGAAGCTCGCCGGGTGTTCCGCCGTGCGCGGAAGCCTTCGTTCGCGCGTCCGTGAAGAAGCTCGGTCCCGCCATCAGCGACGCGTAGAACAGTCGCGGCATCGCGGCGTCCGCGCGGCGCGATGCCGTCGCCAGCTCCCTGAGTGCGATCGCGTCGCCGGCCATGTCGCGCACGCTCGTGAGGCCGCCCAGCAGCGCGAGGCGCAGCGTCGCCGCCGCGTTCGCGTCCTGTCCCGACGGATCCGTCGCCACGTGCACGTGCGCGTCGATGAGGCCGGGGATCACGTACTTTCCCGTGAGATCCACCACCCGGACGCCGGCGGGCAGGGCGCGGCTCCCCGACTCGAACACCTCCTCGATCACGCCGCGGTTGACGAGGATCGTCTGTCGGGCGGCGGGCGCCGCGCCGGTGCCGTCAATGAGCGTCGCATTGGTGAACGCGATGTGCGCGAGCGTGTCCGCCGTGCCCTGCGCGGGCACGCGCGCCGAGCAGCCGGCGAGGAACACGACGAGGCGCGCGGCGCGGGCAAAGCGGGGAAGCCGGTGGTTGAATTTCACCACCGGAAAATACTACTCGAGCATCACCTCTGCCGTGTCGGTGCTCTTCGGCCGCCGCACGAGCGCCAGCAGCGGGATCAGGGCCAGGACCATCCCGGCGGCCAGCGTGTAGATGTGCGAGTACGCGATCACGCTCGCCTGCCCGAGCATTTGGCGATCGAGCACGGCGTAGGCGCGGCGCAACGCGGTCCCCTCGTCCGCACCGCGTGCGGCGAATCCGCGTGCGAGCTGCGCGACCCGCGCGAGGCTCCGCGGGTCGACGGACGTCACATGCTCGCTCAGGACGGCGCGGACCTTGGCCGTGTCGTGGGCGAGGATCGTCGCGACGGCGGCGATGCCGAGCGAGCCGCCGAGCTGGCGGAAGAAGTTGTACAGCCCCGTGCCCTGCGGCAGCTCCGGGCGCGAGAGCTCGGCGAGGGTCACCAGCGTGAGCGGCACGAACATCAGCCCGAGGGCGACGCCGCGCAGGATGAGCGGCACGAAGAAGTCCATGCTGCCGCTTTCGCTGGTGACCTGCGAGAGCAGCCACATCGCGACCGCAAAGATCGCCGCGCCGCACGCGATCAGGATTCGCGGGTCGAACCGTCTCGTGAGGCGTCCCGCGACCCACATCGAGAGCGCCGTGGCGAGCGCGCCGGGGAGGAGCACGATCCCCGTCTGCTGCGCGGTCATTCGCAGGTTGTTCTGCAGGAAGACCGGCAGCGTGAACACGGACGCGAACAGTCCGACTCCCAGCACGATGCCGAGGATCGTCCCGACCCACATCTCGCGGTGGCGCAGCACCCGGAAGTCGATCGCGGGATGATCGGTGGCGAGCTCCCGCCAGACGAGCAGCGCGCCGCCCACGACCGACGAGACCGCCAGCCCGATCATGATCTTCGAGTCGAACCAGTCGTCGCGCTGCCCGAACTCGAGCAGGTATTGCAGCGACGCCACGCTCACAACCAGCAGCGCGATCCCGATGTAGTCCACGGACGGTGCGCGGCGCTGGTGCTCGGAATCGTGCACGTAGGTCGCGATCATGAACGCCGCCAGGATGCCGAGCGGCACGTTGATATAGAAGATCCAGGGCCAGCTCCAGTTGTCCGTGATCCAGCCTCCCAGCGTCGGGCCGATCGTGGGACCCACCATCACGCCAAGGCCGAAGAAGGCCATCGCCATCCCCGCCTCCTCGGGCGGGAACGTCTCCAGCAGCACGGCCTGTGACACCGTCATGAGCGCGCCCCCGCCGATGCCCTGCACCACGCGCCAGAAGATCAGGAGGCCGAGCGAGTGCGCGGCACCGCAGAAGAAGCTCGACGCGGTGAACAGCAGGATCGATCCCACGAAGTAGCGCTTGCGGCCGAACATCCCACCGAGCCAGCCCGTGAGTGGAATCACGATCACGTTCGCCAGGATGTAGCCGGTGGAGACCCAGGCGATCTCGTCGAGCGACGCGCCGAGGTTGCCCATCATGTCGGGGAGCGCGACGTTGACGATGGAGCTGTCGATCACCTGCAGCAGCGACGCCAGCACCACCGCGAACGCGATGACGTACTTGTGCGGGTCTCCGCGGCTGAACGCGCCCTCGGTGGAGGAGCCCATCACTCGGCGGGGCGGGTTTGCGGCAGGCGCTCGGGATGCACGGCACGAAAGATAATCCGGCAACCGCGACCACCGGTCGCACTTTCGACCTGCGCGCCGCGACGACACATTTCCCTGATGAGCACAACCGCCCCGCCGTCCGCGCTCGACCTCTCTGCGCTCGCCCGTCAGACCGGCCCAGGCCGTGCCTCACAGATGGCGGCCGGCCTCGTCGCCTCCGAGATCCTCAAGATCGCCGCGGAGATCCGCGGCCTCATGCGCACCGGCAACGCCGTCTGCAACCTCACCGTCGGCGACTTCGATCCCGGACAATTCCCCATCCCGGAACGATTGCGCACCGGAATCACGAAGGCGCTGGAGGCCGGCGAGACGAACTATCCGCCCTCCGACGGCGTGCCGGAGCTGCGGCAGTCCGTCCAGCGTTACTACCGGCGCGAGCTCGGGCTCGAGTATCCGCTGGAGTCCGTCCTCATTGCCGGGGGCGCGCGGCCGCTGATCTACGCGACCTACCGTGCCGTCGTGGACGAAGGCGACCGCGTGATGTACCCACTGCCCTCGTGGAACAACACGCACTACGTGCACATGGTCGGCGCGACGGGCGTGCCGGTTCCGTGCACGAGCGAGAACCGGTTTCTTCCGACGCTGGAAGCGATGGCGCCCGAATTGCCGAAGGCGAGGCTCTTGTGCCTCAACTCGCCGCTCAACCCCACGGGCACCGCGATCGAGCCCGGTGCGCTGCGTGGCATCTGCGACGCGATCGTCGCCGAGAACCGGCGCCGCGAGACGGCGGGCGGGCGTCCGCTCTTCCTCATGTATGACCACATCTACTGGCCGCTCTGCGTCGGCGAGACGAAGCACGTCACGCCGCCCGAGCTCGTGCCCGAGATGGCGCGTTATACAATCTTCGTGGACGGCATCTCGAAGGCGTTCGCGGCAACGGGCGTGCGCGTGGGATGGTCGGTCGGCCCCGTCGACGTCATCGAGCGCATGAGCGCGATTCTCGGCCACGTGGGCGCGTGGGCGCCGCGCGCCGAGCAGGTCGCGACCGCCGCGCTGCTCGACGATACGGCCGGATGCGCCGCGTACCATGCGGGCTTCATCCTGGGAATCCAGCGCCGGCTCGACGTCGCGTACCGAGCGCTCGCCGCGATGAAGGCACGAGGCCTTCCCGTGGATGTCATCGCCCCGATGGGCGCCATCTACCTCAGCGCGCGCATCCATCCGTTCGGCAAGCGCACACCGGAGGGCAAGGTGCTGCGCACGAATGAAGAGGTCCGCGCCTGGATCCTCGCGGCCGCGCGAATCGGCGTCGTGCCGTTCCAGGCCTTCGGCGTCCCGGGTGACGACGGCTGGTTCCGCCTGAGCGTAGGCGCGGTGAGCGAGGCGCAGATCGCGGAGGCGATGCCGCGACTCGAGGCGGCGCTGGGGACGCTGGCGTAAGGATCGTCCGCCGGCGGTTGCCTCGGATGGCGATCAGGCCGTGCCGCGGCCCCGGTACCCCAGCGCCTCCGCCACCGCCGCGTCGGACACGTCGGCGACGCCGTCGAGGTCGGCGATGGTGCGCGCGACGCGTAACGCGCGGTGGTATCCGCGCGCGCTCAGTCGAAGCCGGTCCGCGGCCTGTTCGACAACGAGTCGCGCGGACGCACCGATTCCACCGTGCGCCAGCAGCCACCGTCCAGGCACGTCCGCATTGCTGCGCGTGCCCGCGAGCGACGCGTAACGCTCTCGCTGGCACTCCCGCGCGGCTTCCACGCGCGCGCGGACCGCCTCCGAGCGCTCCTCGCGGTTCAATCCGCCGAGAGCCGAGAGCGCGACGGCGCCGACGTGCGCGTGGAGGTCGATGCGGTCGGCGAGCGGTCCGGAGAGACGGGCGTTGTAGCGCTCGACGTCCGCGGCGCTGCACGAACAGGCCGTACTGGAATCGTCCGCCTTTCCGCACGGACACGGATTGCACGCACCCACGAGCTGGAATCGCGCGGGGTACGCGACGGCCTGCGCCGCGCGCGCGATCACCACGCGCCCGTCCTCGAGCGGCTGCCGCATGGCGTCGAGCACGTGGCGCGGCAGCTCGAGCATCTCGTCGAGAAAGAGCACGCCGCGATGGGCGAGGCTGACCTCGCCCGGGCGCGGGCCCGGCCCGCCGCCGATCAACCCGGCCATCGAGATGGTGTGATGCGGCGCGCGAAATGGCGGCGTGCGCGAAGGAGCCGTTCCCGGCGGGAGCAAGCCCCCGACGGAGTGGACCGCAACCACCTCGAGCAGTTCCGACTCGTCGAGCGCCGGCAGGATGCCGGGGAGACGGCGCGCGAGCATCGTCTTCCCCGCACCAGGCGGGCCGACGAGCAGGACGTTGTGCCGTCCGGCTGCCGCGATTTCGAGCGTACGCTTCGCGACGGGCTGGCCGATCACGTCCGCGAAGTCGAGGGCGTCGTCGCTCGCCTCGCAACGTGTCGCCGGCACGAGCGCGATTGGCAGCGCGCCAGCCCGTAGCGCGTCCACGAGGCCGCGCAGCACCGGAGCGCTCGAGAGCCGCGCGCTCGTCACGAGCATCGCCTCGGCGGTATTTCCTTCGGGGATCACGAGCGCACGTATGCCGCCGCGCGCGGCCGAGCGCGCGAGCGGCAGCGCGCCGCGGATCGGCCGGATGGAGCCGTCGAGTCCGAGTTCTCCCGCGACGAGCAGTCCGTCCACGGCCGATGCATCAAGCTGGCCCGTCGCCACCAGCAGTCCGAGTGCGATCGGGAGATCGAACGCGGTGCCGTCCTTCCGCACATCGGCCGGGGACAGTAGGACAAGAGAAAGGATGGCCGACTGTCACGAAAGTCATCAGTCTACGGCAGGACATGTTCGCGACTTCCCGGCTGGGACACGCGGCAAAGCGCCGGAAGAGCGGATGGCGGCTAGGACGGGTGCCTAGAGCGGAACCGAGGCCGCCTGAGAGAATGTGACTTCATTCAAGAGAGCCAAGGGAAGTAGCGCCAAGGAAAGGACGAATCGGCTCGGTCTAGAGTCGTCTGGCGCTCGAAGAAGGGCCGTGACGGCGGCGGGACACCTGTGCGTCTTGTGTGAGTGAAGAACAGGGCTTTAGCGAGAGATCGGCAAAATCGGTAAAACTCGTCCCCGTTTTGGAGAGTTTGAGCGTCCCGAAACGGTCGAGTCAGTGGATTCTGCGATAAATAGGACTGGAGTTGACACGCTGTCTTTGCCCCATCGGCGTGTTCGATCCAAGAAGGGAAATCGCTTTGAAGATGTGCGTGGTCGCTAGGACTGGGTGAACCATTCTGCCGAGACGAGCAATGCCCGTGGAGGGACGACGACGTAATAGAACAAGAAGTCTCCTGTCGGGCGTCCTGAGCGGTTTTCAGGACGCATAACATCGCTATAGCAGGAACAGCCAGTCCAGAAGCAACCGATCCATCAAGACCAGTCCGATCCAACCTTCAATCACCCCAAACCCAATCGCTATCGACCAAATCGGTACACGACGTGAGGAAGTTCATCATGATCCCAATCAACCAACTCCAACCCGATCCAACCCGAAACAAACAAGACGGCGTAGCCGTGGCGAAACGGAGTGAAGCCACCCCAACCGATCTTTGGCGGATCAACCCCACCCTACCGAGCCAACCAAGTCGCTTGCAGAAGTACCTGAGTCCTGACGATCTGGAACGGCTCCGACTTTACAACCTTCCTATCAAGGAACGGTACGGGGAGTCCTTTAGGGTGTTCGATTGGTCTTATTTGGTCGTAGCGTCACCCGTACCAAGTTCATCAGCGTCTTCACGCGGTATGAGCGATATCGCCATTCAGAAGAACTTGGAAGCCGTTTTCAGCGAACTTTACGGCCAAGACGGGCATTGTTCCTTCCAATCCGTTCGATCTGGCGAGGACGCTAACAACATCCGATACGCCTACTCGTTGGAGACGGGAAGGAACGGTTGGCGACACGCTCATGTGCTTCTTGGAAACATCTCACGCCTTGATCCCGAGCAGGTGGCAATGGTGTTTCAAGAACACCTCTTCGGGGCCGTCGATGTGAGAGTCTGGAATCCCCTCTTGGAGAAGGGATATCCATTCAAGTCGTTTGATCCGTCGTCACCGGACTACGACCGTGCGTGTGGGAAGGACAACGTGAAGTGGAATCGTCGGTGCAAACAGGAAATGAAACTGCACCGATCCCACCTGCTCAGGTTGGTCGGGCCGAACGCTTCATTTTGTGTCGAACCGCGTCGACGGGCCACACTAGACGACTACCGGACGGTCATTCAAACACTGAAGCGTGAGGAATGGAAATCAAGAATGCGTTCTTCATCCGTCCGACCCCCAGCCAGCCCGACCCGGGTGAGAACCAAGGCGAGGCGACGAACGATTCACGACACTTCGATGATTGGCAAACGACTGAAGGCTGGGCGCGTTTCTCCGGCAGTAGAGAAGTTGTATTCGCGGCGACCGGATAGACGATCCTGCGACCAACCAGATGCCACGTAGATTCCTTCACCAGCGTTGTCACGGGTTCAGGCTGGGGGGAAGATGAAAGACTACGTGGCGTTCTTCGACACGTCAGGCTCGGAAACGGATAGGGATTCGATGCTGGTCACCGTCGGGGCCATTTCAACGGTCCAGAAATGGGAACGATTCGACAGGCGCTGGTTGGCTCTGATGAAGAAGTACGGAGTTCGGTCGTTTCGGCTGTCAGATTATGAGAACTCGTCTGGCGACTTTGTCGGATGGAAGGACGATGAGGAAACACGGGAACGGTTCATCGCTGAGTTGATTGACGCAATGAACAAAGGAATCAACAAAGTCCTCATTAGGAGCCTTGTCCTTCCTGATTACGAGGAGATCAACACGCGATACAAGCTCACGGAAACGGTCGGTGGTCCATACTCGCTGACTCAGGCTACGGCTCTACTGGATTCCCTCCGATGGCTGAGGGAGAAGAAAGAACCGACGCACGACACGTTTCATCCCATAGTCGAGCTTGGTGACAGCGGCCAGAAGGCTTTCAAGCGATTCCTTCGAAAACATGCCCCAGTGGAGGTCACGTACAGAGGGAAGATCGACCCCCTAACTGGCGAGCCGTTCACGCCTCTCAATGCCTGTGATCTCATTGCTGGCCATCACAGGCGTGTATATGTGGAAGCTCTGAAAGTGCGCAGGCTCAAACCAATGACCCTCTGGCCGAAGACGCTCATCGAGATTCGAAAGAAGATTCCAGTCCACGCGACGATGATCGAAACGAGATTCCTGAAGCACTTCTGCGAAACGATGAAGATTGATCTGCGGTGAGATGGACGCGAGTCAAAGCAGTCAACACGTTACCAGAATGACTGCGGCCCATACCTACACCTAATCAGGGCCAGATAGCTGATCGCTCGCACGACAAACTGAGATTGAGAAAGCCCGTGTTCGCGATGGCGCGTTGACTTCGATTACGTTGAGCTAAGCAACCAACGTCGGCAGTTTCTTCATTTTGGTTCTCCCGCATACTGCTAGGGATTGGGTGGTACGGCATTCTTTCTGAGAAAGAGTATGGACGAATCCAACGATGCTTGTGATTCTCCCTTTATCCCTCTCAATACCACCCATGCACCGTTGATAACAGCAATACTTCTGTTGCGGTAATCTTCGTAGAAAGAGTTCATACCACTCATCATCTGACCGATTGTAACTCCACCTTCATATTTTTGCACGTTTGAGGAATATGCATCACCCATCTTATTAGAATCTCCACCAACCTCTTGCGTAGCCTTCATTGCGAAAATACCACCAAGGTCTGTTCCGTCAAATAACCCTAGCGCATAGAAAGTCTTTTCAGTCTCATTTAGTTCTCTCCAATAGTTGCCATCACGCGGCTTGCTCTGACCGTGGACTATTGATACCAACGTGAACATTAGCAGAGCCAACATCGGCAATCGTTTCATTGCTGCTCTCCCGAATACTGCTACGGATTGGTTCTGAGAAGAGACTCAAATGCTCCTACGATCTACCTCATGCACTTCCATACATCGGGCTTGCTTGGAACAACTAGTTCGTGCGTGAACGGGTTCAGTATTGGTGCCTCGCAGTATTCTTTAGGCGATATCGATGCTTGCTTGTCAGCGTCAATGAGAACCCACCGCATTTCAAAGCCGCTCATCTCGACAGTGTTGCCCTGATCATCAAAGCACAGCCATCTGCGAGGCTCAAGCACTTCACATCCATGAAAAAGATGTGCGCTTCGTCGCAACACGGCCTGACGAGAAACGACAACCGTAAATGTTTCCGTTTCAGCACGGTGCATCGGTCCGTGACAACGATTGAGACTGAGCACCGAATCGCAGGTTACGAAGTAAGCGGTTACAAGGGATACATCGCTCACGCTCTTCACTCCGTAACTCTCGTTGTCGCATCCCACAACAAGGAACAGCACAGCCAACATCGGCAATCGTTTCATTTTACCTCACCGAGATATATGGCGATGTTTGCGCCCATATAGACGGTTCCAGGTCTGCTACCTTTCTGCGGAAAGCGAAAGACTAGCTCGTAGCGGCCACAACTCGTTGAAATGCCCTGTATGGAACCATCAGGCCACTCAACGTTGGACGTTTGACAAGCCTTGCCCCCTAACTGCTGAATCTCACGATACGCGGTCGTGTATACGTCCATCATCAGTTCATCGCGAACGTCATAATGCCCCTTCGCAATCCCAACAACCTTGTTTTCTTTCACCCATAGTTGACCAACGGGAACGGGTACAGGGGCCACGTGCTTTGCTACGAACCAAAATGTTTCGAAATAGTCAACGTCATAGAGTGGCCGAAACCTTGAAGCAACAGAACTGAAATCTTCGCCCAACCGTACTGCAATCCCGCCTATCTCCAAGGATTGAGCGTGTAGTGGTTGAGCGAGCGAAAGGAACAGCACAACCAACATCGGCAGTCGTGTCGGTGAGCGGTTCTTGTTGGTGCAGTTGGATGGTCGCGCGTTGTCCATGAGCTGCATGGATTCCTACCGTGGTTGGCTAATCGAAAGTGAAAGCATTGAGTTCGCTGCTGTGGTTTGCCAAAGTACAAGATATCGGCCACAGTTTGTAATGATTCCCTTACGCTCGGCGTCTTCAACGATCTTGGTCATGCACGAACTGCCGCCGCGAGCGAGGGCATCCCTTAGAGCCTGAAAGTGTTGATCAAACCCACTCACTCCGTTCGCGTCGAAGTAATCCTTTGAAATCGACGATACCAAGCCGTCACGAACCCTGATCGAACCTATCCCGTACGTTGGTTTGTCAGGCCTTGTCACACCCCAAGTTTCCATTTCGTCAAAGTACTGGACTTTGTAGACAGTTCTTAGCGCAGCTAGTGCTGACGCTGTGGATTGACCCAACCGAATCTCAATGCCGCCGATATCCAATGTTTGAGCTTGGGATTGCGTTGAAAGTCCAAGGAACAGCAGAGCCAACATCGCCAATCGTTTCTTCATTGTTGTTCTCCCTGATACTTCTAGGATCGGTTCTGAGGGAAGACACAAAAGCTCCGACGATTGTCTGTCGGAGCATTTCTTATTGGTGCGCCATCTAATCATCCAACTCACACGACTCTGATAGTTCTTCAGATACCCATTCAGGTGGCAAGTATCTAAGCCCTATCTGTTCTCCCTTCTTCATTTTCTCGCGGAGGTCAGAGAAGGAGATCATTCGCACGCGCTCCGACAGGGTTGGACTAACACCATCTTTGAAGCTAGTTCGCCTCAATCAGCCGCGCTTCCTTCGCCGCGATAACACCCTTCAGCCGGGGAGTGGCCCCATCCTCCGGGTACTGCGCTTCGATCTCGTTGGCGAGGCGCTGGAGGGCCGGAACAGAGTGTGTGAGACGAATGCGCCGGAGATAGTACGCCAGCATCCGTGCTGACATCTCGGTGCTGTGTGATCGGGTCATTCCGGGAGGTTACGAGTTAGGCGTCACTCGCTCGTCATTTCCCGCAAACTGTCTTCCACAACTCCGCGACGGCTATTTTTTCCACTTCGGCGTACGACGGAATTCTGAGGATTCGGCTTAAATCGGCCAGTTGCTTTGCGGCAACCGAGTTTGCGACCTTCTCGTATTTTTGCTGGGACATTTCGCTGCTCCGGGTCGGGGTCACAGAAGTATTTATCCCCGAGCGCTTTTTGCAAGAAGTCCGAAACGGAGGCGCATCCACAGAAGACGATTGGGAGCGGGCGATCCGTTGCCGGATTGCCTCCCGTGTTTCTCCGGTGCGCTCACTGATCTCTGCGAAAGACAGCCCCTGCTCACGTAGAGCGAGACTTTCGGGGAAGTTCGAGCGTTCGGGGTCTTGGCTCATTCCTTTATGTTTCCTAGAAACGCAGCCACCCGGTGCCTAGTTGCCGCTTCTTTCTCTCTCCAGACGCTCGGCTTCTCCGGCGGCGATTGCCGGCACGGCATCACGCTGTCGCCGTGCCTACACTTAGGTAACCGTGGCTTAGCTCGAAATGTTGTATACGCCGCCTTCGGCTTGTAACCTGTGCATCGCGCCTTGAGTGGCGGAGATTGCTTCTCGAATACCGGCGATGCTCGGATCGCCCATCGGCATCCGCGTCTCTATGATTTGAAGTAGCGTGAGATGCTGATTCAACATTGCACTCTGGCTGGCTTCTTCGGCCATCGCATCGGTGTGCCTCTTCTCTGCACGCGCATCGCGTTCGGCCTGATCCGCTGTCCGCTCGTCATCCTCCTTCTTTTCCGAGAAACCCTTCAGTACTAGGAGCGAACACACCACCACGAATCCAACGAAGGAAGCGACAAGCAAATACCGCGCTCTGTCGGTAGGCGACTCGAACACGAAGGGTGAAAGGGCGAGAACAAGCGCCATGAATCCTGCGCCGTTTCTCGCAAGAAGGTCATAATGTCGGGCCTTCAGATTCCAGTTCCTCATTCCGAAAGTAACCACCAAGTATTCCTCTCGCAGTTTCACACGATGAATCCGACCCGACCGAAGCATTTGTTTCCGTACTTGTCTTTGTGGTCGTTGAGTCGAGTGTCGAGGCTCCTCCGTTTGAACACCTTGCCGCAGTACGAGCATTTCACCGAGTAGGACAGATCGCTACCCTGCGACCGAGTTGAACGGCTCGGCCTCCAGCCGTAGCTACCCGGAGCCGCAAACGTCCCGCTAGTGAAGAAGCCGACGCCGCTCTTAGCAAGTTCAATCGGATAGCGTGGCTCGAAGCTTTCGTCTGTGGCCCGCACCGATTCTAGCTCATCTGCGAAGAATGACTTGATTCGCTGGGTGCCACTTCGCCCGCCCGACAGGTCAAATGCATAGAAGTACTCCCTAGCCTGCCCGTCCTTCTTGCGCTTGAACGCCAATGCGTACGGCTCGACGCGGCGTGAGATGCCGTCGTACACGATGCTCAGGACGCGCTGAAGTCGTCCGGCCTCCATGATCGTGGCCCGAAATCCGCTCTCAACATGGTGCGAGAGCGACCTACCAGACGCTCCCGCGAAGACCGGCTGCGGTACGAGAAGCGAGAACAGTTCCGGAATGATTGTGCGAAAGTTGCGTTCCGCCACGTCGAACTCAATATGAGCTTCACGAGGGCAGACGAGGTATTCGTTCCACAGACTGCGGAGGGCTTGGAAGGGCAGATCAAGAAGCAGGCCGCGAAGAGCCTCCGGAGCGTGTTCGAAAGTCGTCTTCCGCAACAGCGTCGATACTACCTCCCAGCGGTTCACATCAAGCGCCCGCTGTACGAACACCGCGTGAACGAAATCGTATAAGTCCGGCGAGTGCTGGCGATGCAGTAGAGCGCGAAGCTTCCCGGCGAGCAGTTCCTCCAACTTCCAGCTGCGAATGCTGGCCCGGCATTCCGCATGATCGCTGTAGTCGTGAATCAACTGCCGCATCTGAATCGGAAGGAGGATCGTGTCGAACTCCGCTACATCGAGTTCGGCCTTAATCGTGAGTTCTTCTTCTCCGTAGAAACTTCGAAAGTAAACACGGCCTTCGTGAAGTCTGGCCTCACCGTCCGCCATAGAACGGGTCTGGGTGAGGGGCGCTCTTACGGAGAAATCGACACCGCTCTTCGAAGAGGCGAATGAGCAAGCCGCCACGAGCGCCTTTTGTAGAAGCTGATCGTCTAAGTCGATTTGCGTCGAAAAGTCGAGATCGTTGGAGTAACGTGCGCTCGGAAAGTACGCCTTTCGGAAGGCATTCCCGCCTTTTAGGATCAGGCGATCACGCAGTGGATTGCTGGGATCGGACAATCCCGCGAGCAACCATCCGAACACATAATCGCGCTGGACGTACGACGGAGGAACGCCTAGCTCGGCTGCCTTTTGGTCGATCTCTCCTTTTTCGATCATTGGCGCTACGCCGCTCTCCTCAGGTAGGCGTACAGCGTTTCTCTGCTGATGTTGAACGCCCGTGCCACGACGGCCTTCTTCTCCCCGGATGCCAGTCGCCGTTTGAGTTCAGCGACATCCGCCTCAGACAACGCTCGTTTCCGACCCTTGAAAGCGCCCCTGAGCTTCGCCAAGACGATTCCTTCGCGCTGGCGCTCGCGTATCAACTGCCGCTCGAACTCCGCGAACGCTCCCATCACACTCAGGAGAAGATTCGACATCGGGGAATCTTCACCCGTGAATACGAGCCGCTCTTTCACGAACTCCACTGCGACACCCCGGTCCGTCAGTTCCCTCACGATGCGCCGTAGATCGTCCAGATTTCGCGCCAGACGGTCCATGCTGTGGACGACGACCGTATCACCCTCTCGGGCGAAACGAAGCATCTCGGTCAACTGAGGGCGGTTTCTGTCCTTGCCACTCAACTGGTCCGAAAAAGTCCGATCAAGGGTCAGCCCGTCGAGTTGTCGGGCGTTGTTTTGGTCAACGGTGCTGGTCCTGATGTAGCCGATTCGCTGTCCGATCACATCGACCTCCCCAAGAAGTGTCGAGATGAGTCTATGACCGGAACGTCAATGTGTCAAGTATTGCAATATACAGTCTAACTGGACGATGTGGGGATGATTTCCTGCCCTGACCGGACGCCATGTTAGCCAATACCCTTTCCTGACAGGCAGTTACGGTTAGCTTCGCTGTTAAGGCAGTGTTAAGTCTATTAATGGGCCGACGAAAAATGGTTCAACTCATTACAAAATCTGCAGTTAGCCACTTGACAAATGCCAACACAGTCGCTATCATTCAGCATGAGATAAAAACTCGCGTGGGGCTGGCCCAAAGGCAAAGCATTGCCCGGACTCCCGCATTTTGGGGGTCTTCTTGTTTTGGGTAAGTCTCAAATAGAGGACGATGACCAGCAGGGGATCGACTCCGGCTGGAGGAGAGCGGAAGTCGAGATCGAAGAGGCGAATATGAACTTTCGTATCGCTTCGATGGGGGAAAGCCCTTCTTGGGGGTGCCCTTCGGTGACATGAACGGTGAAAGCGATTTCAGAAGTGCCAGTCTAGAAAAAATCCTCCAGCAGAAAATGCGGCCAGAGGGCCGAGAGCTAAGATCGAATGTTCGGGAGCGCACGAATGAAGAAGTTGCCTGAAGGAGAATGGAAGGTGCGTTTCGATTTGTATGTAAAGGATCGCGGCCCTAATCCGGCTACGAGTTTCTTCGGCTCATGTGGATGGTTTGCATGTATCGCAACCGATCTCCGCGAGATTCTTCACGAAGAGGGGTTCGAAATCCCCGAATACGATGAGATCAAGGCTATCAAGGCCAAGTACGAAGCAGAGTATGCGCGGGAAGTCGCCTACGTGAAGAAGTTCGGACAAGCGGCGTGGGACGAGTTCCGTCGTGCAGAGTTGAACGCGGCGATAGCGCGAGCAGAAGCGTGCTGAGCCAGCAGGAGATTTTTGGACTGGAGTATTGTGTGGTGAAGTGCGCCGTTTCACCCCAAGCGGCAAATGACCCTTGGGCGGACATTTTTCAAGCGAGGCTACGAGACTTTCTAGTTTCCTAGTGACGTAGGTGATTGATCATGAAGCACAACCCTTTGCAGGGAGAGGAATCTCCAACAGACATCGTAGGAACCGCAGTACCAACCGGAATGATCTCAACCCGGATGCAGAAACCACGCCTTGTTGTGGTGCGCGGCGGCCTATCCGACAAACGCCGCTCGAAGACGAAAACCTCACTGGCTGGTACCGCACCGACGCGAGTTCCGACGACGATTGTACGTGGTGAGGACGCTGTTGACATTCGTAAGTGGGCACAACTCTACCTCGGCACGATCCTAGCGAACGAGGGACTCAACGGCGGCGGTTCACGGGAGTTCAACTATGCAAGCTGAACGGCTGACAGACTCCTCGTTGCCAAGTGCAAGCGCACCCGTCGACACAATCGAATACCGACGCGTGAGCACACCGGGCCAAGCCGCCGAAGACAAGTCATCAATCGCCGACCAAGGAGTGGCAAACGCCGCGCTCGCCAAGAGACTTGGCCGACAGATCGGTCGCATTTTTGAGGAACTCGGCGTCAGCGGCACAACGGCCGACAGACCTGAGTTTCAGCGAATGATCGCATACTGCGAGGAGAACAAACGCCCCAACAATGACCGGGGTTTTGTCTTCGCACTGAACGACTCGCGATTCGGTCGGTTCGGTCCGGACGAAGCGGCCTTTTGGCGCCACCGATTGAAGATTGCTGGATGGATTGTGCAGTTCGCGGAGTCGGACGAGATCGAACACTCGGGCACCCGTGCAGTAGTGCGAACCATCAATGCCGTGCAGTCGGAGGAGTACAGCAAGAACCTGAGCAGGTACAGCAAGCGCGGTAAGCGCGGTGCCGCAGAGCGAGGATATTGGGTCACGAAAGCGCCATTCGGCTATCGTCGCAGGGTCGTCGTACCGGCAGAACGGGCGAGAGACTTAGAAGATGGAGTGCCGAAGGCGAGCGACGAACTCGTCAAGCTCGCAATCGGTCCGGACGGAGAGGCTGGTATCGTCCGTTGGATGTTTGACTCGTACGATTCCGGACTGCACTCAATCACAACGCTTACGCGTCTCGTTAAGACGAAGGCCACGCGATTGAAGTGGTCACGATCCTTTGTACACCGAGTCCTCTCCAATCCAGCCTACGTGGGGGACATTGTTGGTGGACGCATCCGACACGACCGAAATGCAGACGATTTCGCGCCGAAGCGTGAAAAGAGCGAGTGGTACATCACGGCAGATGCACACCCGCCACTGGTTTCACGGGAGCTTTTCGACAGCGTCCAGAAGCGGCTCTCCTCGCAACGGCGGCAGACCACGCCTCCCGACAAGGCGTATGCTCTTTCGGGTATCGTCAGGTGCGCCACATGTGACGAGCCGTACGTCGGCGGCGGTGGAGGTCGTGATCCCCGCGACAAGACCAAGGTTCGACGCTTCTACAAGGACAGAGGCGGCAACGAACCGAAACGTTGCGTTGGTTCAATCGGCACGATTAGTCGTCACCTCCTAGAGGGCGCGATTGTTAGCGCCATAGCGGAAGAGGTCGGACGGCCAGACACTCAAATCGTGATAGCGGAGGAACTCGACCGCCTCATCGAAAGAGCAGACGGTGATGTTCCGAACGGCGCGAAGGTGGCCGAAGTCGCAACGCGGAAGCTGGAGAAGTGGCAAGCGAATCTTGTGGATGGTGTGGCTAAGGGAACGTTGACGGATGACCAAGCCGCTCCCGCCCTCTCACAGATACGCGACGAACTCGCGGCGGCAAAGAAAGAGCATCAACGCTTGCAAGCGGCAGGTCGGGTGCCGAATCGCTTGCGGGTGGAGCGCGATAACATCCTCGCACTCGCCAAGGGGTTCTCGAAGAACGTGCAAACGCTCTCAGGAGCCGCGCTACGTGAGCTTCTGATCCCGTGGATACACGGAGCCACCTTTGAAAAGACGACGCGGTCATTGACGTTGACCATGCGTTTGGTACCCATCACGGCACCTTTGCTCTTGTCCACCTCACAGGGGAGAGGTTCACCGTCACCCGTCGCGACGGAAGCGCAAAACCCGAGTTGGCGATCGCCGCCGTGACGCGTTCGCGCGCCTCCTTCACGGCACTGCTCGCGAGGCCAACGATCGTCCACGCGGGAAGACCCGCCGCCACGTCGACCTCGACGGTGACGTCGTACGCTTCGATTCCAAGGACGGCGGCGGAGCGGATGGCGGCGAGCACCACGGACGATGCGAAGGCGCCACGTGCGATGCGTCATCGAACCGCTTCCATCGGTATCGGACGAACGCGGACGGCGGATCGCTTCTACAGCAGATGCCGCGCCCGCCGCCTCAGTCGAGCACTTCGCGCACGCGGCGCGCCAGCGCCTCGGGCGTGAACGGCTTCTGAAGGAATGCGAGGTCGCGGCCGAGCAGGTCGCCGCGGGGGACCGTGTCCTCCGTATAGCCGGACATGAACAGGACCTTCATGTCCGGGCGCGCGGGCCGCAACTGCTCGGCGAGTTCGCGCCCACTCTCGCCCGGGAGGACGACGTCGGTGAGCAGAAGGTGTATCGGCCCGTGGTGCGAGGCTGAGCGCGCGACCGCGGCGGCCGCATCGACGGCGTCGAGGACGGTGTAGCCCCTTCCCACCAGCACACGGCGCACGATGTCACGGACCGCGGGCACATCCTCCACGAGCAGCACGGTCTCACTGCCGCGCGGCGAGGCGTTCGTCGCGGCTGGAATCTCCAGCTCGGGCGCCGCCTCCGTACGAGGAAGGTAAATGTAGAACGTCGTTCCCTTCCCGAGCACCGAATCCACCGTGATGTGCCCGCCGATCTGCTGCACGATGCCGTACACCGTCGAGAGCCCGAGCCCGGTGCCCTTGCCCGTCTCCTTCGTCGTGTAGAACGGCTCGAAGATATGAGACAGCGTCTCCTCGCCCATTCCCACGCCGGTGTCGCGAAACCCGAGCCTCACGTACGAGCCGGCCTTCGCGGCGAAATGGTTGTGCACGAATTCCTCGGCGAGGTCGACGCGCACCGTCTCGATGGTCAGCTCGCCGCCGTGCGGCATCGCGTCGCGCGCATTGATCGCCATGTTCATGATGACCTGCTCGAGCTGGCCGAAGTCTGCCAGCACCTGTCCCAGCCCCACGCCGAGATTGGTGCGCAGCGTGATGTCTTCGCCGATCACGCGCTGCAGCATCTTCTCGGCGCGGAGCACGACGTCGTTCAGGTCGAGCGACTTCGGCTCGACCGGCTGGTGCCTGCTGAAGGCGAGCAGCTGGCGCGAGAGCGACGCCGCCGAGTCCGCGGCCTTTGACACCTCCCCGAGGTCGTGTCGAACGGGTTGCGACAACGTGTTCTCCGAGAGCACGACGCTGGTGTAGCTCGTGATGACGGTGATCAGGTTGTTGAAGTCGTGCGCCACGCCGCCGGCGAGGCGTCCGACCGCCTCCATCCGCTGCGCCTGAAGGATCTGTCGTTCGAGATTCTTCTTCTCGGTGAGGTCGCGAATCGCCGCCACCCGTCTCAGGCGGCCGCGGAAGATCTGCGAGTTGGTGGTCACCTCGATCCGCATCTGGTGACCATTGCGGTGTTTCGCCACCAGCTCGTACCTGCCGTGGACATTCTCGTCGATCCGGCGTCGCACTTCGTGGACGGACTCCTCCGCGATGAGGTCGATGATCGGCTTGCCGATCAACTCGTCCATGCCGTAGCCGAATATCTCGGCCATCCCATTGTTCGCCTCGCGGATGATGCCTGCTTCCGACACCGCGACGCCGTCGAACGACGTCTCGGAGAGGAGCCGGTACCGAGCTTCGCTCTCCTCGAGGGCGTCGATCGACCGGCGTCGCTCGGTGACGTCCATGCAGACGCCGGCGATGCGGTAGGGCTCGCCCTCCGCGTTTCGCACCGGGGTCACGTGAGACAGGATCCACCGGGCCTCGCCGTCGGGACGCGTAATGCGGAACTCGATCTCGCCGTCATCGCGGCCGCTCTGCGCACGGGCGACGTTCTCGCGAACGGCGCTCAGGTCTTCCGGCTTTACCGCGTCGAAGAACGAACCAGGGCGCTCGTAGAGGCTCGTGCGCGACCTGCCCCAGACTTTCGCGTAGCCCGGACTCACGTACAGCGTCTCCTTGAGCTCGTGGTCGAACACCACGAACACCTCCGCCATGTGTTCCGTGAGCTGACGAAAGCGCTCTTCCCGATCGCGGGTTGCCGCTTCCACCCTATTGCGCTCGATGGCGAACACGAGCGCATGCCGGAGGAGCTGACTCGTCACCGCGCCCTTCACGAAATAGTCCTGCGCACCGTTGGCCACGGCGTCCCTCGCGGTCTGCTCGTCGTCCAGCGCGGTCAGCACGATGATCGGTGCGCCAGGGGCCTCTGCTCTCGCCCGCACGACCGTCTCCAGCCCCTGACTGTCGGGCAGGCCGAGATCGAGGACGATGGCGTGGAATCCCTCGGCTCGGAGGCTCTCGAGCGCGCGACTGAGCCGCGGTGCGTGGGTCACCTCGAAGCGCTCCGGTTTGGCCTCGAGGAGGAATTCCGTCACGAGGCGGGCGTCGGCGGGGTTGTCCTCGATGAGGAGCACCCGGACCGACGTCGGTGTATTCGTCTTCATGGCTCGGGCCCGGCGAGCAGGGTGAACAGGAACGTCGAGCCCTTACCCGGAACCGATTCGAGCCAGATCCGTCCCCCATGACGCTCGACGATCTTCTTGCAGATCGCGAGCCCCATCCCGGTGCCCGGAAATTCCTCGCGCGAATGCAGTCGCTGGAAGATCACGAAGATCCGTCCGTAGTCCTTTGGATCGATCCCGATTCCGTTGTCCGTCACGGCGAACCGCCAGAATGCGCCGTCTCGCGCCGCGGCGATGCGCACGAGCGGGGGCTCCGGCCCGTGGAACTTGAGGGCGTTGCCGATGAGGTTCGTGAACACGCGTTGCAGCTGCGCCGGGTCGGCGAGCACGCGGGGCAGTTCCGAGCGCTCGACGCGCGCGCCGGACTCGGCGATCGCGGCGCGGAGATCCTGCAGCGATGCGTCGATCGCGACGCCCGCGTTTATCGGGACGAGCGCGCCGCCTCGGGTGTCCACACGCGAGTACGACAGCAGGTCCTCGATGAGGCGCTGCATCCGCGCCGCACCGTCCACGGCAATCGCGATGAACTCCGACGCGTCGGCATCGAGCCGGTCGCCGTACCGCCGTTGGAGCAGTTGCAGGAAGCTCGTGACCGTTCGCAGTGGCTCCTGCAGGTCGTGCGACGCGACGTATGCGAACTGCTGGAGCTCTGCGTTGGAGCGACGGAGCTCTTCGTCCGCGCGCTTCCGTGAAGTCAGCTCGGTGACGCACGCGAGCACGCAGAGCCCCGTATCGGTCTCGACCGGATTCAACGTGATCTCGATGGGGACCTTCAAACCGTCGCGGTGCCGCCCGAGAAGGTCGGTCCCGGTACCCATCGCGCGGCGCTTCGGATGCAGCAGGAATTCCGCGCGCCGTGCCGGATGCGCCGCGCGAGTGTCCTCGGGCAAGAGCAGTTCGATCGACTGACCGACCAGCTCCTTTCGCGCGTATCCGAACAGCCGCTCGATCTCCTGATTGACGACCAGGATCGCGCCGTCGCGATCGACCATCACCATGCCGGCCGGCGAGGACTCGAACGCGACTCGCAACAGCGTGTCATCGCGCGGACGCTCTGGGACCAACAGTGAATCGGGTGAGAATCCAGCTGGCAGCATCGCCCCTTCCGTCCTCGTGTGAACCGTGCTCCATAAGATAACGCCGCCGAGCGGCAAGGTCTCAACGCAAATCGACGGTGGCCTTCGCGATGTCGTCGGCGATAGCCGCAAATCGGTCACCGAGTCGTCAGGCGAAGACTTACATACGCGCACATGCGGACACGTGAAGGCCCCTGACGTCGCAACGATGACGCCGATGCTCAGCTGGACGCAAACGGCGTGAAAAGCGCACACGCTGTCAGGGATCAACCTTCATGTCGCACAAGAGTCCGTAAAGGTCGGACGCACAATCAGTGTTTTACCGACAGCGAACTCCCCGCGTTGTCGGCATTCTCGGGGTCACAATACCGATTCTGAATCGGGTGGACCGTCCCGATCGAGTGAATCAGGCCGACGCGTTAATCGCGAAAATTCACGTCTGGAGGATGTCGACTTGCTGCGTCGAAGAGAATCGCGACGGATCGCATGAGGAACTACTTCAAGAAGTTGCCGGAAGCGGTCATCCGCGTCGGCATCGTGTTTCTCCTCTTCATCACAACCGTGTCGTTCGCGCGATGGATGATTCCCGTTTCCCTGAAGAACGGACGGGAGCATCGCACGGCAACGGTCAAGAGAGAGACCGCCAAGGCCATTCACTATGCGGGCGCCGGCGCCTGCAACGAATGCCACAAGGAAATCAACGTCCTGAAGTCGGATGGCTACCATCGCAATCTCTCATGCGAAACCTGCCACGGCGCCTCAAAGGACCATTCCGAGGATCCCGACGTCAAACCCGTGACGGAAAGGGTTCGCGAAGCGTGCACGCGATGCCACGCATACGACCCGTCGCGTCCCACCGGCTTTCCGCAGATCAACCCGGCGGTCCACAATCCGCGGAAGCAGTGCGTGGAGTGCCACAAGCCGCACAGCCCGAAGCCGCCGCACGTTCCCCAGGAGTGCGAAGCGTGCCACGCGCAGATCGCGCGCACAAAAGAAGTCTCGCCGCACGCCGGGCTGCCGTGCACCACGTGCCACACGGTCGACGTTCAGCACAAGGTGTCCCCGCGAGAAATCCGCGCCAAGATCCCGTCGGACCGCTCGTTCTGTGCCAAGTGCCACAGCAACGACTCGCCGGTGAAGGAAACGCAGAAGGTCGACATCAAGACGCACGGCGAGAAGTACCTCTGCTGGCAGTGCCACTATCCACATATGCCGGAGCTGCACGCGTATGGAACGACGACGCTTCGTTAAGAAGAGCCTGACGCTGCTGGCCGAGGCCAGCGTGCTGGGCGGCATCGCCTCCGCGGCGGCGAAGAACGCGCGCGCCGAGCCCAAGGGCTACGACGCCTCCAAGCACTACTACGGGATGGGGATCCAGATCGACAAGTGCATCGGGTGCGGAAAGTGCGTGCAGGCGTGCAAGGAAGAGAACAACGTGCCGAAGGACGCGGAGCACTTCCGCACCTGGATCGAACGCTACGTCATCGAGCAGGACGGCGCCGTCAACGTCGAACGTGTCGATCCGGGAACCGCCGGCTCGCACGAATCGCCGTCGAACACGAACACCGTTCGAACGTTCTTCGTTCCGAAGCTCTGCAATCATTGCGATCACCCGCCGTGCGTGCAGGTCTGCCCCGTCGGCGCGACGTTCAAGACGGAGGACGGCGTCATCCTCGTCGATGCCGACCGGTGCATCGGGTGCCGCTACTGCATCCAGGCCTGCCCGTACGGTGCGCGCTTTCTCAATCCCGTCACCGACACCGCGGACAAGTGCACGTTCTGCTACCACCGCGTGACGAAGGGCTTGCTGCCGGCGTGCGTGGAAGTGTGCCCGACGCAGGCCAGGATCTTCGGCGACACCAACAGCAATGCGAGCCCGCTGGCGCTGTTCAGGCGCATGAACAACCTGCACGTGCTCAAGCCGTCACTGAACACTGAACCCAAAGTCCAGTACTCGAACCTCGACGGAGAGGTCAGATAGTGCACGCGCTGACTCATACCATGCTGTGGTTCCTTCCACAGACCACCGGCTTCATCTACCCGAACGAAGCCGAGGCTCCGTGGAGCCTGCTCATCGTCGTGTATCCGTACCTCACGGGGCTCGTCGCGGGCGCGTTCATTCTCGCCTCGCTCGTGAAGGTGTTCAACGTCACGGAGCTGCAGCCGGTCTATCGGCTGGCGATGCTGACGGCGCTCGCGTTCATGCTCATCGCGCCGCTCCCGCTCCTCCTGCACCTCGGCCACCCCGAGCGGTCGTACGAGATCTTCCTCACCCCGAACCTGACGTCGGCGATGGCGATGTTCGGGTTCGTGTACGCGTGGTACCTGATGGTGGTGCTGCTGCTGGAGGTCTGGTTCACCTACCGGCGGGAGCTCATCATCTGGTCGCAGGGCGAGCGCACCGCCATGAAGGTGGTCTACCGGGTGCTCTCCCTGTTCTCGACGGACACGAGCGAGAAATCCGCGGAGTTCGACAAGAAGGCGATCAAGGTCATCACCATCGTCGGCATTCCATCCGCCTTCCTGCTCCACGGATACGTCGGGTTCATCTTCGGATCCGTGAAGGCGAATCCGTGGTGGAGCTCGGTGCTGATGCCGATCGTCTTCCTGTTCTCGGCGATCGTGTCGGGGATCGCACTCGTCACGCTCCTCTACATGGTGCTGACGACGCTCCGCGGCGTGAAGATCAGCATGCCCTGCCTCGACAAGATGACGTCGTATCTCTTCTACGCCGTGATCCTCGACTTCTCGCTCGAGTTCCTGGATTTCATCCACCGCCTGTACGAGAGCGAAGAGTCGATCAAGATCCTGTCGGAGCTCGTGATGAACAGGCTCTTCATCAGCCTTGGCGTCATTCAGGTGCTGCTCGGGATGCTCGTGCCGCTCGGCATCATGGTGATGATCCGGGTGCTCCGGCTGGACGAGGAACTCCGGAAGCTGCTCTACTTCGTCGCGGTGATTCTCATCCAGCTCGGCATCTTCGCCACCCGGTGGAACGTGGTGATCGGCGGGCAGATGTTCTCCAAGAGCTTCCGCGGACTGATGGAGTACAAGGTGCAGATCGGCGGAATGGACGGATTCCTGCTGACGCTCGTCCTGTTGACCATGCCGTTCGTCATATTGGCGGTCCTGATCAAGGTGCTGCCGCCGTGGGATCGATCGGAAAGCCTGGTGTCGTAGCGCGGCCCCGCCAGGATTCGAGATCTTACTCCGGCGCGATGAGGGCGACGTAGACGTCCATGACGTTCGTCCCCGTCGCGCCGGTTCGCGTCACGGCACCGGCGGCGTCGAGCGCCGCCAACGTGTCGTTGTCGCGCAGGTGATCGGCGAGGTCCATCCCCGCCGTTCGTGCGCGGGAGGCCGTTCCTCCGTCAACCACCGCGCCGGCGGCGTCGGTCGGTCCGTCCCTGCCGTCCGTGCCGACGGACCCGATCACTATTCCGCTTGCGCCTTCGATGGCGAGCGCCGCGGCGGCGGCGAACTCGAGGTTGCGCCCGCCGATGCCGGCGCCCGTGACGGTCACGGTCGTTTCCCCGCCGCCCACGATGCACTGCGGCCGGCCGCCCTCTGAACGCGACGGCGAAGCGAGCACGCGGCGCGCGAATGCCGCGCCGGCCTCACGCGCCTCGCCAGCGACCGGCTCGTCCTCGATCTCGACCTCGAAGCCGAGGCGCCGTGCCTCCGCTGCCGCGCCCTGCACCGCGAGCGCGTTGTTTCCGATGATTTCGATGTCGACGCCGCTGAAACACGGATCGCCGGCCTTCGGGGTCTCCGGGTGATCGCCGCGCGCACCACCGAGCAGATGGGCACGCACCGATTGCGGCAGCGCGTCCCATACCGCGCGACGGCGCAGCACGTCGATCGCGTCGGCGTAGGTCGTGGCATCCGGAACGAGCGGCCCCGATCCGATCACATCGAGCGCGTCGCCGATCACGTCGGAGAGCACGAGTCCGCGAATCGCCGCTCCCGCTGAGCGCCTGGCCATCAGGCCGCCCTTGAGTTGGTCCAGATGTTTCCGGACGCAGTTGAGCTCGCGGATGTCCGCGCCCGCCGCCATCAGGGCCCGCGACGTGATCACGATGTCGTCGAGCGCCACGCAGATCGGAAGAGCACACGTCTGAACTCCAGTCACGCCAATATCTCG
>OCZT010000483.1_pt1 | contig 39329 bp, 32 predicted proteins | sample 1539031 | NCBI WGS metagenome assembly OCZT01 (sample SAMEA3539308, study PRJEB22396) | soil metagenome | biome: tundra; feature: field; material: soil | place: USA | collected 2010-05 | depth 0.15 m
CGATGTGCCGGTGCCAGTAGTCGGCAATCTTGTCGGGCGTGTCGCACGTCTGCATGGCGTCGGGCGTGGGACATTCCCGCAACGGCGTCACCTTGTATTCATGCGGCTGGGATTGAAATTTGAACGGCTGCACAAGGCTTTCAATGCCGGGCAAGTTTGCCTGCTCTGCCTTAACCAACTGTGCGGTAATGGCCGGGAGCCCTTCAATCGTTGTATTTTTGGTTGTCGTCATAATCTTTTTTTTTCTGCTCTGCTGTGCGTATAAAGTCTCTCGCCCTTCACGAGTAGGGATGCGGAGCCGGGCGGCTGGCGGGATGTAGGCTTCAGCAGGGGCCCGCCTGTGATTGCCCCCGGCGGAAGCAGCCAAGTGAGGGCGAGAGATTTAGGCGCGGAGCAGAAAAAACGGATTTGCTAACCACCCCCCATTTCGAGCGTAGCGAGCAAAACAACCCTGCGCACCGTGCCGCTATTGCCGATGTCCTGGCCGTGGCGGAGCCTCGCGGCCTAATGCTGTGTCCGGGACGACATGCGGAGCATCGCGCCATAGTGCTGATGTCTTGCCCGTGCGAAGTATCGCGGGCTATTGCCTGTCTTGGCCGGACGAAGGCACGCGGCCTATTGCTTTGCCTCGGGCGGGCGAAGCCGCGCGCCCTTTTCTGGTCCAGTTCGGGTGGCTCTCTTGGGGAGTTATGAAGCGAAAGTGGAGCTTGCGCAACGGTGCGAAAATAACTTCACAAGTGAGCGCCGATGGGCGAGCAGAATCTTCACCGTTTCAAGGCGGAGTCCGGCACGGGGGAATTGATGCGGGGAAGTTTCTGCGAAGGGAGAGTAAATCAAGCTGACGGCATTCGCAGCCACCCGCAGCGGGAGCTCGTGGATGATGTGGCGCAATGGCGGGATGCGGTGAAGTTCCCGGCGTAGCAAATTGCGCAGTCACCGCAATAGACAAATAAGCAGGCATGAAGTATTTAATCTCGTGCCTGCAATCAGCCACCACTATTTGCCACAGGTCTATCTCCGCCGCTTTACCCCGCGCGATAACCGAAAGCTTTTGTGGAAATTTGACAAATCCACAGGCGCTTCAATTGAATCGAGTCCAAAAAATTGCGGCTGCGAGGATTACTACCACGCCTTCAAAAGAAACGATGGAACCCTGGACACCGATTCTATCGAATTGGATCTCGGACGAATTGAAACCAAAATAGACTCAGTTTACGAAGCAATCCGAATGCAGCGCCCTTTTAGCGCCGCCGAGTGGAGGGCTTTTCATGTATTTGCCGGGTCAATGTCTGTCCGGGTCCCCGCATTCATTGACAGATTTCATAAATTCGCTTCCGATGTTTTGGAATATGGTTTCGAGATTACCAAGACCACCCCTGAGTTTATTAAGCGCAGCCAAGAATTAGGTGTTCCACCGGAATCACTGGCAAATATCAAGGCCACCGCCGACCGTGATTTTTCGCTCCTTATGTGCCTAGAAGCCATGCACACACCGATTGAACTATTCTCCAAGATGCAATGGCAGTTTGTGCAATCATCCGGCGCAAATTATTTCATAACTGGAGACAATCCAGTTTTTCACTGCGTCCCCGACCGCGATCCTGGAACCATTTTCCCTCCTGGGCTCGCCGACAAAGACATTGAGATTACATTTCCAATGTCGAGGACAACATGTGCGGTAGGGGCTTGGCGACCTTCAAAAGTGTTATACAGGAACGTTGGTGAGGAGACCATCCAACTCATCAATGCCAGGACTGCTGCTGCCGCACTACGCTATCTTTATAGCCCAACCAGAACCGCAAAGGAATTTGAGCGACGCTCAAAACAGGCAATGTCAAATGATGTAATAAATTGCTGGCATGGGCGTGCGATAAAAGGCGGCAAAAGATATTGGCGCGGCGATCAAAACGGGCGGATTCGCAGATTGGGTAGATGAGATTACCGCTGTCCAAGCGACCGCCGACAATTCGCGATGTGGCCGGCGGCGCTCGCGTCACCAAGTTTCTCCGCCTGTTGGAAGCAAGTCATCGCGTCGAGAAAACGCTCCATTGAACAGAAACCTAATCCTTTCAAAATCCAGAGTGGGGGGAAAGTCGGATTGATCTCCAACGCGCGGTCGCAACATTTGATTACATCTTGATGACGGCCGAGATAACCTATCGAAAGGCCCATATTAAACCAAGCCGGCGCGTTTTTTTGGTCGAGTCTTAGACCGCTCTCGTAACCCGAAATCGCATCTGCGTGCTGGCCTAGTTTCGCCAGTATACCTGCTTTAGAAATCCAAGCATGTGCGTAATTAGAATCTGCCGCCAATGCTCCATTGAAGGCTGCAAGTGCCTCCCTGAGTTGACCCAACTGTGTATGCACTTTTCCTTTCAGAAACCATGCAAGTGCATTATTGGGGCTAAGTTCCACAGCCTTTTGGAATGAAAATTGTGCTTCATTGGTGCGCCCGAGTTCGGAGAGAATGTGCCCTTTATTAGACCACGCAACTCCGAGGGTTGGGTTGAGCGCCAACGCCCGATCAAAGCAAACTAGCGCGTCTGCGTTTAGCCCCTTTTCTGTCAGTGATGCTCCCTTGTTAAGCCAAGCCTCCGCCAGTGAGGGATTGATTGATAATGCCTTGTCGAAACACTCAATTGATTCATCTGTTCGCCCCAAATCCCCAAGGCTTTTTCCTTTGTTCACCAAATGGAACGCCGTGAGTTTGTCACCAGTCACCGGCTCGGACACCGGCAACCCGGTTTCCGCTTTGTGGATAAAAGATAAATCTGCTCTCAGCTCGTCAAAACCACGGTATCTGTCCTCGGGATTTTTACGAAGACACCGTTCAATCACGGTGCGGATGCGCTGGTTCGGAATGTTATTGAGCGACACCGGGCTTCTCATGTGCAGTGCTTCGAACTCGTTAAAGTTGCGACCAACGAAGGGCAGTTCCCCTGAAACCATTTGAAACAACATCACACCGAATGAATATATGTCTGCACGAACATCCACATGCTTGGAATCCTCAAACTGTTCTGGGGCCATGTGAGTGCATGTGCCAGCCGCCGTGCCCGTCCGGCTCAATCCGGTGTTCAAACCATCGGATGTATAGTCGCCACTATCCAAATCAACCGCGTCGTCCAAGACCTTGGCTAATCCGAAGTCGGTGACTTTTAGGATGGCATTCTGGGTGACAAGGCAGTTTTGTGGTTTGATGTCGCGGTGTGCTTTGATTCCCTTGGAAATAACGTGGCGCATTCCATCACAAAACTGGATGCTGAATCGCAATACCTGAGCGAAATCTTTGGTGAGGCGCGGAGTGCCAATCCACTTACTCAGGTCACCGCCTGAGACATATTCGAGGAACAAGAATGGCTTGTCGTCTATAACATCCAAGAACCGCGCTTCAGTGATATTCTCGTGAAGGTCGAGATTTACCCAAGCTGAAGCCTCTTTCTCAAATCTTGCCTTGGTGTTTGGATTGCGCTCAAAAACCTGGTCTTGAAACGTCTTCGCAGCAAATACCTCCCGCCACTTGCGATCATAGACGATATAAACAATACCCATGCCACCCTGCATCGTCTGGTGTATTTCCCAGCGCCCTCGAATTAGATCACCGATTTTCCAGTTCGCAATCACGGAGCTTTCTCCTTATTCACTATCGCGAAATTCAGGCCGTCAAGTCGCGCGCCAAGAATTATGCGGTCCCCTGATTTGATTTCCGCCCGCACCAACATGGCTGCGAGTGGATTTTCCACGGCCTGCTCAATCGTGCGGCGCATGGGTCGAGCGCCGAGAGTTGCATCACGATCTTGGGCGCAAATCCATGCCACCGCCTCCGGGACGATGACAATTTCAATGTCTTGTGCGGCCAGCCGTTCTTTGACTTGGCCGAGCATCAATTCAGCAATCTTGGCCATATCGCCACTGGACAGCGGATTGAAAGCGACGACCGCATCGAGACGGTTGAAAAATTCAGGGCGAAATGCACTGCGGACGGCCTGCTCCGGGTTTGGCGACAGCTCGTCGTCGGCGACTTGTCCAAATCCAATTGCCGGGCGAGACCGAGTCTGGCCCAAGTTCGACGTGAGGATGAACAGGGCATTGGATGCGTCGGCGGTGCGGCCTTTGGCATCCGTCAGTCGGCCATCGTCAAATACCTGGAGGAACAAATTGAGGACATCCGGGTGCGCCTTTTCAACTTCATCCAGAAGCACGACGCAATACGGGGTGCGGCGCAGTGGCCCGGAGAACTGCCCTTCTTCATCGTGGCCGACGTAGCCCGGCGGCGAACCGATGAGCCGCGAGACGGTGTGTTTCTCCATGAACTCGCTCATGTCAATCCGCAGCATGGCGCGTTCACTATCGAACAAAAATGACGCCGTGGCCTTGGCCAACTCGGTCTTGCCGGTGCCGGTTGGCCCGGTGAAAAGGAGCACGGCCACCGGCCGATTGGGGGCTTTCAATCCGGCACAAGCGCGCTCGACCGCCTGCGCGACTGATTCACAGGCTTTGTCCTGACCGATAACCCGACGTTTGAGCTGGTCTGCCATGCCGACAAGGCGCTCGCGCTCGCCTTCATTCATCTGTGCAAGTGGAATCCCGGTCTTTTCGGCGACCGCGTGGCGGATGACATCAACCGTCACGACTGCGGCCTCGATTTTGTCCCCCGGCTGCGCGCTGAGGATGGGGACGGCAATCCGCGCGCACGCCTCGTCGAGCACGTCCACGGCTTTGTCTGGTAGTCGCCGGTCACGCATAAAGCGGATGCTAAAGGAAACGGCGGCTTGAATCGCCTCCGGCGCAATCGTGACGCCGTGTTTTTCCTCGAACCGCTTCAAATAGCCGTTGGTGAGGATTTCAACCGCTTCGTCGGCGGTCGGTTCGCTGACGGTGATGGGCTGAAAACGCCGCTCCAACGCCGCGTCCCGCTCAATGTATTTCCCATACTCGGCCTGTGTGGTCGCGCCGATGCACCGCAACTCGCCGCGCGCCAGTGCCGGCTTCATGATGTTGGCGGCATCCAACGGACCACTGCCCGCGCCAGCGCCCACGAGCGAATGGATTTCATCAATGAACAAAATTACGTCCGGTGACGCGGCGACTTCGCGGAGTATTCCTTGCATCCGCGCCTCGAAATCTCCGCGTGACGATGCACCCGCCACCAGATCGGCGACATTGAGTTGCACCAGCCGCTTGCCAGCGAGCGCGGCATCTTTGTTTTGCGCGATCCGCCACGCCAATCCCTCGACGATGGCCGTTTTGCCGACACCGGCGTCGCCCAAAAGGAGCGGATTGCTTTTCGTCTCGCGACTGAGGGCGCGGATAATTTGCAGCAACTCGTCCCGGCGGCCGATGCACGGTGAAATTTTGCCATCGCGTGCCAGCTGCGTGAGGTCTTTGCCAAAATGTTGCAGGAAGCTGGCTGCCGCTGGCTGTTGTGGTGAGGGAGAGGCGGTAATCCACTTAAAAATCACTTTCTTCAGAGTTTCCGCCCCCGATGTTTTTTCCGCCAATGCCGCAGCAATCGCGGTTGACGGCGTTTCAATGAGAGCGAGTAGAAGATGGAGCGAAGTGACTACCGGCATGTCCACCGCGAGTTTGACCGCCCGCTCAAATCTAAGTCTGCTGGCCGGCGACCGGCTGATTTTCTTGCGACCCTTCTCGGTGTGTTTCCCGTCACCTAATTGTTTGCGAACTTCCCGGTATAATTCAATCCGGTCGCAGCCTGTCTGCTGAAAAACTGCGGCCACGGCTTCAGCCTCAAGTTTCATGACCGCCGCCGCGTCAGGAGAAATTCCGATGTTGTTCCAATCATTCAGCGACAGCAGGTTGCCGAGCTTGCAAACGCCAACGAACAGATGTTCCGGCTCAATGAACTCATGGCGCGTGGCGGTCACCTCATTGGCGGCGGTTCGCCAGGCATAATCCAGGCCGATGGAAAAATCAGGCATAACCGAAATTATTCCCAAGTCACTTTGTGCAGCAGGGCAGCAAGTGCCGCATCATTATTTGCTTTTTCCGCCTGCGCGGAAATATCCCAAAACCTCGGGCCTTGGATACCCCCAGACGAAGTTTTTTCAAAAAGGGTCGGGACAAATTCTTCGGCGCAAAAAAACCGGTAGTCACTTTCCAAATCCCACCCAACTTCGGTTTTGGAATCTGCAATTATGCCGATGATACGCTGCCGAAACTCCGGCCGGTCGGTGCCGCTGCAAAGCGTCAATTGCATTACACCATTATCATCCGTTTTATTATCGTAGATGGCGGCCACATGACCAACAAGGCGAACGGCTTTTTGTGTATAGATGCCGATAAAATCATGGTTGGAATAGCTTCGCTCCGTGGGCTGATAATAAACATGCCATTGTTGGTTGAGGGCAAAAGTCTCCCCGCAGGGAACGATGCGCATCCACTTTCTACGGTCCGGCAAAAGATTCATGTCCGCGCAATAAGCCGCGTAATCCTCAACGACTAGCAGCAAATGGGTTTCGTGCGCTTTGGCCAGATCTTTAAGCGAAGCACAGAGTTCCTCAAACGTCACATTCCAAAAGGCAGCTCCGATTTCCCTGGCCTTGCTAATCACGGGTTCAAGAAACTTTTTATCCACCTTATCCTTCGTCAGCAGGAGCAAATGATTTCCGTTTTTTCCCTTTTCAAAACTTTCGCAATGCCGGATGAGCTGGTCAATATCAACACCCGCCGTCACTTTGGTCTCAATGACTACATGAACCGGCTCTTGGAGAATACTACCATCGGGGATTGAGTTCGCGGACCGCGTTTGCTGCTGAAAATTGATGCCCAGCGGCAAATCGGCATCACCCAGCAACTCACCCAAAAACGCCCGAAAGGTGTCGGCGGAGTGCTGGTTGATCTGGGAAAATAAATGAAGCGTAGTGTTGGTAACGACATTTTCAGGAGTCGTGTAGCGCGGGTAATAAGTGATGCGAGACATAGTTTTTTTGTCTTTCTTGAGTGGAATCGCTTTGTCCGTTAATCTTCCTCAAAATAATCACTGTCGATGTGTTTCACGACATAGGCGTGGGAGGTGGAGACGCCGATGTCGTGCTGGATCATGAGGTCAGCCAAACGATCCCCGTCTATCAAAATCACTTTTTGCGTCACTTTTTTGGCGTAGGCGATGGCGGTATCCGCGAAATCGCTGGTGGTGATAAAAATCCCCTTGTGGGCCTGCTGGCCGGCCAGCGCGCCGACAAAACTCTGAATTTCCTTCCGGCCGACAGTGTCTTTCCAACGCTTGGCCTGGACATAGATTACATCCAGCCCCAGCCGGTCCTCGTTAATTAGGCCGTCAATGCCCTCGTCGTTGGATGCTTTGGTAACCTTGGCGGCTTCGGCTTTGGAACCGCCGTAGCCCATGGCGACGAGCAGGTCGAGCACGAGCTGTTCGAACTGGAGCGGGTCCATTTTTTTGGCAAGGTCGAGAAGTTCCTGTTTCAGCGTGGCGTGAATTGTCTGGTAGGCCGCCCCAATCAATTCCTCGGGCGTTTTGCTTTTGGTGGTGGTATCACCTTCCGGTTCCGAGTTGTGGTTCTCGCCCGTCTCAGCCTTTTTAGTGCCGGTGGATTGGGCGAACTTGACGAACTCAGGGAACTTCATCAAAAAATCACGATCAATAAACTTCGGTTTTTGGGCCGCTAATTGTTTGCCGGCCTCGTTGATGACGTAGAGCCCGCGTTTGGGCCGATCAAGCAGGCCGGCACGGAACAGGTCGTAGCACGCCCAATTGGCACGGTTATGCCAGCGCCGCTGGACGCCGCTGGGAAGAATTTCGTTTTGCTCCGCCTCGGTTAAATTGAAGTGGCCGGCGAGTTTGGTATAAACCTCGGAAACTTTGTGGGGTGCGCCATCGTTGAAGAATTGAAGGGCCGGCGCTTTAATTTCGTTAAATTCTGGAATTGGCATATTTATATTTCTGTTTTATTCGCCGTGCGATCCGGCGCGGATTAACCAGATGGCCATAATTTTCCTGTTCAATTCGGCGCATTCATGATGCGGGATGCCGCAAGGATGCAGCCAACCGAACCATGTGGCAAGGCGGAACAGTCCCAACCTTCAATCTCCAGTCGGATGGCGTTTCGCGGCAGCCTAGAGGCATGGCTAGAGATGCAAAATTGGAAAGAATCCGGCAGCGGTGGCACTGGGGCGGCTCGGCGGATTAAAAGGCGGGCCGGCACGGACGGCCAGCATGACGCCGGCGCAACGCAAGGGCGACCGAGGCGGCACAGATTGAACACGCGTTTGAAACGGTTGTGACGGTTGCTGGCAGAAAGTTAAAAATCGCGAAACACGCGGTCAAGTCATTCACTTGAGGTGTATCCAAAATCGAAAACCAAACGGCTGATCCACTATTCCCATATTTGTTTATTGTCGTAGCGGGGTTCCCCGACGTATTCCTTTTTCAGGATTAGACTGGTTTTTTAATTGCAAAAAAGCCGGGATTATGCGGCCGGAATTTTGATTATGCTCACCTTTGTTTCCATGCACGGGCGGACGTTCAGATTAGTGGCCCCGATCTGAATCCAAGTGTCGGTGCGTTGGTAAATATCCAGTCCACGACCGATGCGGATACACCAGCCGGTGTCGGTGCGCAGCTCGCGGTCGTGAATCTTGTCGTCGAAACGCCAAATAAATTCCACCCCGGCATCGGCCAGACTTTCAGCAAGCGATTTGAATTTAGGTTCAATTTCGGTCTTTTGATAATCATGGTCGGCGCCAGTAACGAGAGTGATCTTCTTGATCGTTCCGATCTGGACGCACAATTCACAGAGCTGAATGAAATTCCGGAGCTGGTTGTCTCGGCGGATATACGGATCCTCAACGATCAATTCTTTCGCGCCGGCCAGGTAGGCACCAAAAATGGATTCGTAGGAATAACCAGTGTCGCCGTAGCGGATCGTGATGTGTTTCTCACAGAGTTCTGTGGTTGCGGGAGCTTCGGGCGCGGGAACAGGTGCAGACTCAGCCGCCGGAGCAGCGGTCGGAATGGCCGGCGGCACAACCGGAACTGACGCCGGTGGCGTTGCCAATGATGGCTGTATGGGTGTAGCCGTAAACGCCACAGCGGTTCGCCGGGGGTTCTGCGTGGCCTCAACGCCCCGCGATTCCGGGCAATGCACCTCAACCAATTCACCGGCGTGATTCCGATAGCCGAGCCGGATTTGAGCGAAATCCTCGTCCTGTTTGCGTTTGTTCAACTGCTCCTTCACGCGCCGGCGGCCTTCAACGGCATAGGCCACATATTCGTCGAACTCAGCGTCGGAACACTCGCCGGAGGGATGCAGCAATTTCAGGAGCGCTGCTACAGTTTTGTAAACGGCGGTTTCGTCGCGCCCCTGGAAGCCGTCGCCGAGCTGGGCACGCTTCTTCACCGCCGTATAAAAATTGCGGTGCTTGTTGAGATAATGCAACGCCTCCGCCATGTAATCCGTGATGAATCCGTATTCGTCGGTCAACAGGCCACTGGCATTGGGTGGTAGTTCCCATCCGGGAATGTAGGTATGGAAGCGATGGATGACCGCGATGTCGAATTCCGGCGGCAATGGTTTGAACAAGTCGAGTTTGGGCGAGGCCACCACGGCGGCAATGGAATCGTAGATATTCCCCAGAAACGCAAGGCTGGCCGGCGCGGTAACTTCCGTGCCCAGACTGAAGCGACCGTTGGCCATGTAATCCTTTAGAATTTGGATGGTGCCGGGGTCTTTGATTTTCATGCCTCCGACTTCGTCGAACGCAATCACATCCCAATAGCCGATAATACCGACCTGCCGGCGAATCTTGTTGTAGAATAGGATGGCGGTGCTGGTCTGGCCGCCGCTGATGAGCGTGGCGTAAGGCGAAAATTCCGAGAAGGCATAGGATTTGCCGGTGCCCGGCGGGCCGAGTTCGATAAGATTGTAATTTTGCTCCACCAAGGGCACGAGGCGGGTCAGGTAATGCAATTTCTGGCGAGGCGTGAGCTTGGATGGTTCGAGGCCGATGGTAGTTAACAAGGCATCCCGCCACTCATCGCGCGTGAACTTCTCCCGACCGGAGAGATAGGCATCAAAATCAAAGCGCGAAATCTGGATGGGCCGAATCTCCTCGACGAAGAACGTGTAGTCGTCAACTTCAATTGTATTGTAGCCGATGGTGGCCTCACACCATAACCCCCCTTCGAGCAATCGCTGGTTTTCGCGATAATGTTTTTCATTGATGGCGATGCGTTTGCTGCCGAAGTTTTCCATCTCCGCCCAATGCTTTTTCTCCGCCTCCTTGTGGACCACGCGCACCTTATCAATAAATTTATGGGTGCCGTTGCGCTGCACGAGCGACTGGGCGGCATTGGATTCATTGGGGCGGACAAAATTGCCTTGAATCGTTTCGTTCACCGCCTGCAACCCCGCCTCTATTTCATCCGGGTCGTCGGTCGCACAATAGCGGGCCAGAAGAAATTCCAGCACGAAGGTGGGCACGTTGGTTCCCTTCTTCACGCGCTGGACGAGATCCTTGCGAACGACCCGTCCGGGGAAAACCTGGTTGAGCTTGGTGCTAAGTGGTGTCATGGAGAGCAAGGGTTAATGGTGAAAGTCGGTGGTTAATTTCAGGGTGGCAAAAATCTCGCCCGTTCCGGGATGCGCGGCGCGGAGGGTGAACTGGCCGTTGAACTTTTCTTCGATGCGAATGGGCACCTTGATGGACTGGCCGCGCAACATGCGCACTTCGCCGGTGGCCGGATCCGTCACCGGGCTGGAAGCGGCCTGCGCCACTTTCTTGCCGTCGGCGGCAAACCCTTCAAGAACGAAAGACGCATCCGCCGGTCCGAACAGGTCGCTGCTGGGCAGGCTGACTTCGACGCTCGGGCGCAGGGTGGTCACCGTGCCATGGCTGGCACCGCGGTAAGTGAGGAACAATTCGACACGAACGGCGGCGGTTTTCTGGGGTGACGGTTTCAACCCGACTTGCACGACGGGCAAAAGACATTCCTGAAGGGAAAGACCTTCGTGGAAATAACGAACCCCTTTGGTGAACGTGGCCAAGCCGCGAGCCGCCACATAACGCGGGATCTCGCCCTTGATACCAACCTGATTGGACTCCAGGCAGACAACTTGAGCATTGTGCTGGCCGGCCCCGAGCAAGGCCCGGTTTTTGACCTCGACCCATTCGCCCGCCGGTTTTTGGATGGCATCGCCGCTCTGAACACTGTCAAACCAGCAGAAGCCGTGGTCGGTGGCCAGCACCGCCGCGGCGAAACCGGCATCCGCGAGCCGGTTCAGCGCCAGTTGCAAATCCCGCAAGGCACCGGGCAGCAGGCCGACCAGATACCCCGGATTACTTTCGCCGAGCTGATCAATTTCCGAAGTCCGCACCACCAGCACCTCGACGTGATTGAGCGAGGCGAGATTATCCTTGGCCGCGATGATTTCCGAAAGTTCAACGGCGGCAAACCGGTTCGGTCCGACCACTTCCTTGATGTAATCCAACCGTTGCGGCAGGGCCTGCAATGTCCGGCCTTTGACCACCGGCACGACGTCATCTGACACCACGGCGACGCGGAAATCTTCACCGGCTCCGGGCAATAATGCGGCCATGCCGATCTTGGTGATCGTGGGCAACTGCGCGCTCACGGCGCTGACGTTCACGGTATGACGGCTGGAGGCCGACGTGGCGAGCTGCCGGGCCAAGTCATAACGGAATGCATCAATCCAGAAGTAAGCCACGCGCTTGCCCTCCTGCCAGGGGACGCGCACGAACTGATCGTAAATATCATTGGCGCGGGTCCGACCCGGCGCCGGCCAACCTTCCTTGACCACGGCATCCTGAAACTGGCGGGTGACTTTGTCCGTGAACTCCCGATGCGTCTCGCGCGCCCGGGTGATGACATCCGCCAGCGGACCCGGCTCAGGCATTAAATCCTGGGCAACTTGTTCCATGACCCGGTGCGCCGTGTCAACGCGATGGCCGTGATTGATCTGGAAATCCAACCATCCGGCGACGCCAGCGGGCGGAGCATCCTTGAGCACGCGTTGCAAATCAGCCACGCCTTGCAACAAGTCCACACAACAACTAGCCAGCTTCCATTCGCCGGCGCGAGTGCCGTCACGAATCCAGAAGGACTTGGAACGCTCCTCTACAAATCGGGCGGCATTTTTCAAATCACCGGCCAAGGCGGACTTGGCGAAGGTGCGGATGAAACAACGTTCCTCAAACGCAAAAGTATCCAGTGCGCCCAAGTCCTCCAGCGTTCCACAGTGGGTCTCCAACCCCAACTCCTCCGCCACACGATTGGCAAATTCCTCATAGATGGGCTGGGCGCTGGTCCGGTCGCGCAACGTGGCGCATAGATCCAATACAAACCGATGATACCGGGCGATGGCCTTGGGCACGCCCGTCAGCGCCGGCGGCATTGCGACCGGTAGGTCCGCGGCAAATTCGCTGAATAAGATGAATCGCCAGAGCAGATGGCGTAGCTCATCCACCACCGTCAAATCCTCCGGCAACGCGAGGCCGAGCGTTTTTTTGACAATCGTCTGCAATTCCTTACGCCAGTGAGGCGATTGCTTGAGCGCTTTGGCGTCCTTCGCGTTCAGGCAAAGAAACTTTACCAGCATATCCTTGGTGCCCTCGGCCTTGAGCAAGCCACTCAACACCGGCGCACCCTCGGCACCGACGACAAGACTGTTGATTTCGAGGAATGTGGGTTCGCCGTGCGAGAACATTTCCTCAATCACACCGGCCTGCTCGGGCAGGAATCGCTGGCACAAGGCAAGGTAACTATCTCCGGCACCGTCCGGGAACACACCGCCGGCAAGAACCATGGGAGTAAAAGGATCGAGACACACGGCTTCGGGATCAAGCGGGCGGGCACGCGGCACATACACCACCAGGTGTGCGGCATTGGTCTGGTCCTGGCCTAGTTCGACCAATGCCTCCAAAGCTTCTTCGCGGGCTGTGATAATGTCATCGCCGACTTCGATGAGCCGGCATTTATCGCCGGCCAGCGTGCGGGCGACATCCAGCAGGCGGCGTGCGGGGTCGAATACGGTCAGCACGCGGCGACCGTCCAGCACTTCCCGCAGGTGATCGGAAAGGAATTGTTCGAGTCTCATATTGGTTCGCCTCCCACGCCGGCTTGCGCCAACCGCGCCCGGAGATTGGTGATGGCCACCGCCTCCGTCTGCTCGTTCAACACGTAGGACTCTTTGCCCGGATGCACCACGAACAGCCGCGCCAGCGCGTCCACATCTTCCAAGTCGAAGAAATGGCTCGGCTGCTCGCCGGCAATTTCTTGCGCCAGCGTCGTCTTGCCCACCTGCCTCGGCCCTAACACGGAAACCACCGGAAAGCTTTTCAGCCGCTCCCGGATCATTTCCAGATAATGTTTTCGTGTAATCATATTCAAACAACTTCCTTGAAATCTAAAACACCGCGCTTAGGATTTCAAGAACACCAGTTATTTCATTCCACTTCAACCAGTTCCGTGCCGGAAAAAATCCTGTTTCTCACTCAAATCCGGCTCTTTTCATACATTTTCCAGTTCCGCTTCCATTTTCTTTTTTGCTTTCTTCACCTTTTTCTCCGGCGCTTTCACGGCGCACAGGTCTTCCAGGCCGTGGGCGATGGCGAGGGAACGGTCGGATTTGCATTTCTCGCGGACGCGGTCGGGCCAGAGGGTGTAGGCCAGGTGCGACCAGTCGTATTCGCCGCGTTCCAGTTCTTGCCAGCAGGCTTTCAGATCCTTCTGCCACTTGGGCAGGCGGAAGAGTTTCCAGAGCGGGGCGGCGGTGATGAGCACGCCGTCGTTCAGGTTTGGCTTCCATTTCGGTGCCCAGAGTTCCAGCTCGGTGCGTAGCTCGATGAGTTCGCGACGGAGGGTTTCCAATTCTTCGAGGCGCTTGCGTTCCTTCGCGCCGCCTTCGTTGGCGGCCAGGACGGCGCGGAGGTGCGTGAGTTCCTTCTCCACGTCGGCCAGCTTGGGATCAATGAATTGCTGGATGCACTTGTAAAGCGTCTGGTCATCCAGCCGGTGATAATAAATCCAGAGCGTGTAGCTGCCGGAGGCGGTGGACAGCGGCCAGTAGATTGGTGCCTGGCGCTTGCTCTTGGAATAACGGTCCAAGTGGTCGGCGAAGAAGCCGGCGGGCCGACGGAAATAGTCGCGCAATGAATTAACGCCGAGAATCTCGCAAGCCTCCTGCTCAATCGCGTTGGCGCGGTCTTTCCAAATCTCTTCGATGACCTCGCGGACGCAGCGCTCGATGTCCACCGGATGAGTTGGGTCATCCGCAATGATGCCGTCCCACTGGATGGTGATGGGATAGGTGGCAGGCACGTCCTCCGGGCGGGCGGGCAGAGCTTGCACGTTCTGCAACTGGCCGGGCGGACAGACTGGCAACGGCGCAAACGGTTCGGGCAACTCCGGCGCGGCCTGCTCGCCCGTCGCATACCGGATGTCCCACCTGCTGAAAACACAACCGAACAGATACGATGTGACTTCGGAACACAGCTCGCATATCTCATCGGCAAGCAACTCAATATTATTTGATCGTTGTAAAATAATATTTTCAATTCTTACCCCGGCTTTCCATGCAATATTCTCAAGCGAACTCAGCGTGACTCGATGGATACGCAATCCTTCGGCTTCCACGTCTTCGCCGCCCAGCTCTTGGCTATTTGCAATGGAAATCCCTTCTTGGATTTCTAATGGATGCGGCCCGATAATTCGCTTAACCAATTCTCGCTGTGAGACAGACAAGCGGAAAATCTCAAGACACTTTTCATCAATCCAATAATCTCTTTGGATGAGATTAAATAGAAGCTTGTCGCGTTGTTTTAATTTGAGCAATGCAACTTGTTTCAGCGAGCCAGGCGACGACGTAATCAATTCAGGTAGGACAAAACCTTGGAGTGTCTCATCCGCTTCAAATAACTGCCGTTGCAATTGACAAGCCTCTCTAACTGCAACTGCCAGTTCCGCTGAATCTTCCTTGGTAGGATACGGCCAAGGAACTTGTCGAACATATCCAACCTGCCAATGGCGAGTGGATGTGAGGCAACGAATAAAGAACTCGGCGACGCGGCTGTTCAACAACCCAAGCAAAAGCCATTTTTCTTCGGGATTTTCAGGAAAGACTGACGGGCTTCCATTGTCGAAAACACTGTTTCCCGGCAAAACACTGACGCTAATTCCAAATTCATTGACCAATGGAAAAGTTAGGCCGGGCCGGAAGTATTGGCGGGTGTCACGAAGCCGGACTGCGGATGAATTGCCTGCGGCTATGTGTCCCCCGTCCTTGCGCCAATCAATTACGAGGTGAGGAGCTCGAAAATATTTTTGGAAATCACCACCTTTGCAATAGTATGCCCACCCGTTTCTCTGGATTGAATTGGGGCTGACTTCCCATGCAAGCCTCAGGAATTGATCGTTTCCTGAAGTTACAACTCCCAATAAGATGTCAGCAACTACTTCACCAATCGACTTCGCGGGGTCGAAACAATCCAGCAGAGATTCAGCCCAATAAGCATACGAACACTGATCTGTCCTCAGAAATGCGGACTGATTGACAATAAAACGCCGTTGATCTGATTTATTCCCCGCAAGAAGTTGCAGGGAAAATTGCAGCGATTCCTGTTTGTCCTCGTCTTCGACAAGGCGAAAATATATTCCATCTCTCTCTGAATGAGTTGATTCCAAAATGTATGCTGCGGACCTCACCATTGCTGCATCCATCACCCCGAGCCCAAAGTCCGCCAATAATCGCATTTGAGTGTTTGGCATTAAGACTCGTTTCCGATAATCGGTAAGACTTCCATAAGTCAGGAATGTGTGGGAAGTAATAGCGCCGACATGGTTTGAGGTTGCAGAGAACCTCTCAACAAAATTTGCGTATAGCTCGAAAGGTTGGCCAACATAATTCTCCTCAAGGTAAAGCTTCGAGCCTTTCGCCGGATCGCCGAATGGCGGATTCATCAACGCCACGTCATAGCGTTTGCGGCAGACATCAATGAAGGCAAAGCCGTGCGCCGCGTCCTCGGCAAAGAGCCGGCGCTGGAAGCCACCGCCGCTTTCGGCCTGCTCGGCATAGTCGCGTAGCGCGGTGAGCAGCCGGCTTTCCGCCGTCTGCCAGAAGTCAGAGGTCAGAGGTCGGAGGTCGGAATCAGCAGTCAGTTCAGCCTGTTTGCTGACGGCATTCAGTTCGGTGGTGCTGAACAGTTCGCTGGGTTTGGTCTGGAGAATTTGCCAGGCAGTTCGGGCGTCCTCGATGGCGCTGCGGATTTCTTCCTCGATCTTGAGTAGCGAGCCGGCCTCGCCCGCCAGTTGCATTTTATCGAAGATGGTTTCGAGCAGTTGCAGAAACACGCCGCGTTCCGCCGCCGGAAATTCCTTTTCCACAAACTCGCGCAACAGTTCCTTCTCACCCGGCATCGGCTCGGCGCAGACAATGTTCGAGCGGGTGATGCGCGGGCGATCCGCCGGCTTAAGGTCCATGGCCTTCCACGCATTCTGCGCCCGCAGCCAGAGGGCCAGCCCGGCGATTTGCGCGGCTCGTGGATCAATGTCAATGCCGTGGATATTGTGCTCGATGATGAGCTTCGGGATATCACGTAAGAGCGACTGTTTGTCGGCGTAAGTCTCGTGCAACGACTTCATGCCTGGCGGACGGCTGGGGACAGCCGTCCCTACCTCTTCGATGTCCCAAGCTTCGGCGTAGATAATTTCATACAGGTCGAAGGCGTAGAGGCCAAAGTGCATCGAACCGCAGGCAGGATCAAGCATCAGGATGGTGCGCGGGTCTTTGATCGGTCGGTGCGAAATGAAGACGGGCTGTTTGAGCAGATCTTCCTGTGGCAAGTTCACTTCATGGGCGCGCAGAGCGCGACGACGCACTTCGTTAGCAAGTTCGATGAACCATAGTTCCCCGGACATGGTGCTGTCTGTGGCGCGGTCATTGCGGCAGACAATGAACAAGAGATCGAGAATCTCTTGTGTGGTGCGCTGCAAATACTCACCCCGGCTAGCGGCTTTTGTCGCCTTCTCGAACCAGCCGCCCCAAAGTTTTTCAGAGTCTGGCAGGCGTTGGTAACCATTTACGGCATGGCCGAGATTAATTAGCGGCTGCCGATTGCGAGCGTTGAAGGGCGGCCAGTCAGATTCCCGGCCTTCAATGAGCAGTCTGGCCATTTCGATGATGCCCTCCTCGGAATGCTCGGCCTTGGCATCTGTCAGGTGGCCTAGAAAGACTTCATCGGGTCGCCGCACGAGATAACGGCATATTTTTTTCAGGGAGGTGTTGCCGCCCGTCATTTCATACCAGATGCGGCCCAAGGTATTGTCGGTGAGGAATTCGACGACGTAGCGCGGGGTGAAGAACTGGTTGCGCACGGCCAGCTCGCGGCTGTCGCGCGGCGCGGCGGATTCTTCGCGCATCTTTTTCCGCTCGGTCTCGTCGTTGTAATACTGGTAGATCCAGCCAATCGTCTCATCGGCCTGCCAGATTTGAGCGAACTGCTCCGGCGGCATTTCCTCGCGTTCGGCGGCTTTGCCAGTGCCGTTCAATTCCGAGAGCACTTCCGTCAGTGCATCGTGACGCGGGAACAACAACGCCAGCGGGCTGAAGCGATCGAACAACACGCCAAGGTCAATGGCGAGTTCATCAAACAGGCAATGGAGATAAATCCGGTAAGCTTCGTGCGTTTCGCCCAGCGCATTGCCGGCAGAGGACATGAATAGCTTGAAGCCTTCAGAATTTCCGCCTTGGCGGACACATTCGAGCACGAGCAATCGTTCTTCGCACAGACGCAAGGCGGCGAGACGATTCAACACCGTGAACGCCTGCTCGCGGATGACGCGGGCGATGTGCTCCGGCTTGGCATCGGTGCGTGTCAGTGCCTCGGCAGCAGAACCGCCTTCGAGGTGATTGATGCGCTCGCGCAGCAGGCGGGCGACATCCAACTGTTCATCGCCGAGATGGTCGAGCGCCGCAATCGGCGTGAGCGAACCGTCCGGCTGGATGCCGTAAAGCTCTTGCAACTGCGTAGTGAACTCGCGGTCCAGCGCCCGCCGGCAGGCGGTGACTGTGCGCTGAAGCAAATTGCGAGTTTTCTGGTCGAAGGCCATGCGTTATTCGATTTCCAAATCCACCGGACGGTCGGCGTCCGCCGCGTCCTGAAGTTCTTTGATGAGCGGTTTCACTTCTGCGCCAGATTCGTAACGGCGACGGGCCTTGATGTGCGCGCGGACCACTTGCGTGGCGGCCACCTTTGACTCGGTTGTCGTGACAGGCTCAATCGGCGGCGGCTGCGCGGCCTTGGCTTCAGCGACGGCTTTAGCGCGAGCTTCAACCTTGGCGCGCATTTGTATGAGCATACTGTCGGCCTCCAGTTTGCGATTCAATAGCGAGCGCATTCCGGCAATGTCAGTTGCGGTGCCGAGGTCGAGGGCATCCAGTTCGTCGGAGAACGTGGCGCGGTCGCCTTCGGGCAGCGAAGCCCAGACCGGCGTGGAACGGATGGCATCGCGTTCGAGGTCGAGCGACTTGGTGAATTCGCTGGTAAGTTGTTCCGCCCCGGCTTTGACAAGCTGATTCAGGTTTTGAAGCCGGTTGCGAATATCCGCGCCCACGGCGAAGAAATCCTCGCGATCCAAAAAACCGGCGAGTTCGGCGCGAATCGTGGCGGACTGATTCAGCAAAATCTCGGCAGCCCCGATTTTGGGCAGGAGCGGAATCTCGCGCAGCAATTCGCCAGCGGCGACGGCGGTGTCATCGAGTTTTTGATCGAACGCCTTCCGCACTTCGCGCGCCCAAATTAAATTGTCAATGAGTTCACATTCCTCGGCCCCGAGGACAGTGGGCGCTTCCGAGGCATCGCCTTGCAGCACTTGGGCGAGCTGCTTCTGGAGGCGACCGGCGCGATCATCACCGGGCAGCCCGGCGGCGGTCAGTTCGGCGGCGAGTGAGGCGTAGTCGCGCTGGAATTTTGGAAAATGTTCCTGCACGCCACGGCTGACGTTCTGCGGCATGGGCAGAATGTTCTGACCGGTGACACTGAGCAGACGGCTGGCCGCACGCAACAATGTTTCCTGGGAGACAGTATCGTCATTGGTGGCGACGTCCACCTTGCCGAAGGCGTTGTTGTTTTTCAGTCCCTCGATAGCCTTATCGCCAGAAACTTTGATCCACTGCGAAGCCACGCGAATCCGAATGCGGCCGGCGATGAGTAGCGCGGCGACGAGATAGCGGGTGGTATCCTTAAACCAGCCAAATGGCGCGCGATCAAAATCGTCGAGCAACTTACGGCCATCCACTTCGCCGTGTTTTTTGAGGTGATCCAGAATGGCGACCAGCGCGGGATGGGCATCATTGATGCGCGTGGCATGGCCTTTCTTCTGCACCAAGCTGAGCGGGTCCACGGCAGAGGCGATGGTGGAGAGGTCCTTCGTTTGCAACAGCCGCTCGGCGAGATTGGCGTCCACATTTTCGGGCGCTTCTTTGAAGCGATGGAAGACATCAGCAGCAACCATCTGCACCTGGGACTTGCAGGCGGCGAGCAACTCCGTGCCGCGCGTGGCGACGGCCTGGGGTTTGCCCCGAAAAACAAACGTTCCTTTGAGGAACGCATTCTGGAGCGCGGTGTCCAGATCGCGTTTGAGGGTCTCGGCCCGCTGGCCCTGAGCACGGACGAAATCGGCCACTTCCTTTTCCGCCGCCTCGGTGCGGTGGCGCAAATGGATTTCCTCGCACTGATAGATTTCCTTGATCAAGTCGCGAATCTGCGCGCTGTCCTCGCCTGTGAGGTAGATGATGTGCTGATTGGACGGGACGACGGAGTCGTGGATGCGAGCGGTCTGGGTTGCAGCGAGTTCCACCGCCGGGACAATTTCCAAGTGGAGTTCAATCTCGGATTTCTCGTGGCTGATGGCGATGGGCATGGAACCCTGCACGAGTTTGGTCTGCACCTTCACCTTCAACGTGCCCTCGACCAAGGCGGACGGTTCCGGGGAAAGAATTTCGGCCAGCCGTTCGCTGAGAATGCGGTTGGAATCCGAAGATGACGGTTGCAAGAGCGATTTTTCGCCCATGATCTGCGAGACGGCTTCGCTCATGAACCGAAGCGAGCCATCAATCTCGGTGAGCGGCAGTCCCTTCTCCGCGAGCATTTCATTGATGACCTGATCCACCTGAGCCGTCACGGGGCCGGATTTCAAGTTCGGGTAGAGCAACGCCGCGGTGTTTTCGCGGCTGACAGGGAAACCATCAATGAACTGCAAAACCACGATGGTCTTCGCCACGCGGAGATGCAAGGAATCGGGATTGAAGACTTCGCCGACGCGATCCACGGTTTCCACGAGCTGACGGTTGGCTCGCTCAATGTCACGCCGCAGCGTGTCGTAAAAAACATCGGCAGTGGCAAGCGCGCCGATATTTGCATCCGCCAGCAGTTTATGGCCGGAGCGATAGCCGCTGACATCCACGAGGACATCCTGAATGACTTTGATGGCGGAGCGCAAACCGATGCCGCCGGTGGACCGGGCGAGCGAGCGCAGCAATTCCATTAGCAGCGCGAAATGCTGGGGCAAAAACGGGTAGAGTTTGACGAACGCATCCGCCGTGAGTGTGGACTGAAACAACTTGGTGTTTTTGAGCTGGGTGGCGTGGAGAATCGCACCTTCCTTTTGCTTGAAGAGCGATTGCAACAGCTCGTCGCCGGCCTTGGATTTGCGCAGCAGGCGGCGGTAAGTGATTTCGCGAATGTCGGAGGATTCGATGTCCACGCGGCGGGCTTCCGGGAAACGATCCTTGAGTTTGAACAGCGGACCGGTGACTGGCAGCGTCTGTTGCGCGGTGGCGATGACCCAAGCCTGGCCCAAGCCGGAGTTTTTCAGATTCTCGGCCAACCCCTGCATGTTGAGAATCAACTGCGGACTCCCTTCGAGAAACTGGCCGACTTCATCAATGATGAAAATGACCCGGCGGGTGCCGGAGCGGCGCTCGACCAAGTCGAGCATCTGTTTGACGCGTTCGTCCTCGCCGTAACGGGCGCTGATCTTGGTGTCGTTGAAACTTTTCCCGTCCGGCCAGATTTCCGGGTAGAACTCGGAAACGATACGCGAGGCGAACGTGACACCGAGCAGGAGATCGTTCTTGAGGCTGTCCCATGATCGGCCCTTGGCGACTTCCTGAAACCGTGCCTTGAACGCGTCGAGCTTGCCGTCCTTTTCCAAAAGCAATTCGAGCAAGGCCAATTTCTCGTCCTTGGAATAGCCGGCCCAAGCCATGACTTCATCGTAGAGCAGCCGCGAAACACCTTGAGCAGCCGCCTGGACCGAGGCCACCGCCGCCAAATCCAGCATGATAACGGTAGCGGGAAATTTATTGGCGACGACGGAAAGCTGTTGCCGGAGTTGGATGCTGGGGAATTGATTCTGCAACGATTTCAGGAACGGCTCACCCTTGAGCTTGCGCTTGGGATCGAACGCAAAGCCCAGATATTTGGTGAACGAGCTTTTGCCCGAGCCGTAAAAGCCGGACACCCAGACACCGATTTCATGGCCGGCCCCGGCGGCGAAGCCGTCCGCGAGGTTATTTAGCAGGCGCTCGTAATGGCGGGCCAGACTGTCGGTGACTTCATACTCACGGATTTCGCGTTCAAGCTGGTCCTCGGTGGCCCCGGCGTAATTGATGACGGAAGTAATTTGCCGGTCAATCGGGCGGGTTTGGTCAAAGACTTCGCGAATGATATTCATGGTGATAGCCTTGGGTGTTTAGTCGATATGCGGCGAGCGGTAATTGCCATCTTCCTTGTGAACTCCGAGAAAGCGACGGCTGTAAGCGCCGCCGGCCGTGCCCGGATACAACACGACGGTCGGGATGGAAAATTTACCGACCAACTGCTGTTCCACGGCCCCGATGCGCAGGAACGGATGAAGCGCCTCCAAGTCGGTGACAAAGAGAACGGCGGTGGGATCGGACTGATATTTTTGGATGGCCTGGAGGATGGCGGCGCCGACGACGTTATCACGCTCCAGATGCTCGACCAGCGAGCCGGTAATCACGGCATGTTCCTCTGACCGCAGGCGCGCGGCCTCGACAAGCGGCTCGCGCAAATCGTGGGCGCGAAAGTAGTCATTGATCACGCGGGTCAGAGAAAGCGAATGCGGGTTGAACCCGTCCACGCGCAGTTGCGCCTCCCATTCGGGGAGCCGCTGCTTGACCTCAATGATTTGGGCCGGCGGAAACAGGAGGTAATAAACGGGGTCGAACCCGGTGGGCCGGATGGAACCAACCCCGTGTTTGAGCAGACCGCGCAGTTCGTTAAATTTTTCAGTGAGCGAGCGCATCCAGCATTTCCTCCATGGTTTGGTATTTCCACTCTACCCGCAACAAGGCGCCCGAGTGTTGAACGAAAAGATGGCCCCGGGTGGCGGCCTTTTCCAACAACGCAATCACGTCGGCCAGCATCAGCCCAAACAGGCCCCAATCGCGGTGGCGAACGACAGCATCATCCTCCAGGCCGGAGAAGTGGAGTTCGTAGGCCAGAAACACGACCGTCTCCGGCAAGATGAACAGCGGACGGATCTGGCGGTGGGCGAATTGGTTGGCGGTGATGAGCTCAAAATCCACCAAGGTGCCGAGCAGATAGCGGGTAACCCTTTCTACCATGCTGTCGGACCAGCGTTTTGCCAACGCACCCCGGCTTACGGCCTTCTCAATAAAATCGCGCGCATCCTGCTTGGTCACTTCACCTGCCTGCGAAGCGTCTTTGAGCCAGAATACTTCGCGGATGAAATCGTGCAGGATGAGATTAGCGCGGGCGGTGTAGATGAGGATCAATTGGCGCAACAGGCCGCGCGGGGCGCGGTGCAACAGCAGATGGCGCAACCACCGGGCCGGCTTACCGTCATCAATGAGGTAGCGCTGGGCGAAACTGCGCCCGACCAAATCATCCACCCGAACCTGGGTCGCTTTGCCGAGCGCGCCCATGGAGCGAACGCGAGTCTTGAGTCCACCCACCGACATGCCCGGCTCCCACAGCTCCAATAATTCGAGCGTCTCAGGCACCATGCCCTGAGCTTTGGAAAGATTGGTCGTGTATTTCGGCGGCGAGATCATTTTTTTACGTTCGCGAAATACGGCAAGCATTGGATCTCCTGACGGAAAGCGGCGAGGTAATGTTTGGCTAATTCGATGAGACCGGCTTCGGTGAAAGCATCAGCAGTGGTTCCAATCTGAACCAGCCCCGGCTCAACCGTGATGACTTCGCCCCCCTCGGTGGTAAGCAGTTTCATGACGTCCTCCCGGCGCTGGGGAATGGATTTGAGCAGTTTCCCGCCATCGTGCTGGATGGCCCGTTGAATCAGCATCTCATCCCCCAAGGCCAGCCGGAACAAGTGGACACAGCGACGTTTGCCGATGCGCTCGTCGTGCAGGCGCTTGGCGGCAGCGGTTGTGGCGTTGACGGCCGCATAATCCGGGGACCGGGGGAAATTATATTGCGCCACCGCCAGACCATTGGGAGAAAGAAAGGAACTGGTCCACCAGCCGGCGGAACCGGACTGCCCCAGAAACGCGACGGCGATTCGGACGGCGGCGAACCGTTGCGGCAAGGTGGTCATTGGGTCATTTTGTGCATGTTCCCAACGCAATCGAGATCGGGTGGTGAACCCAAATTTCTGATACGATGGTTGCTAAAATCAGAAGCATAGCTATTCGGAAGTTTTATTCGATTGGCACTCCGCCGCAAGCGCGGAATGAAAATGCTTTTCATCTTCACGCCTTCAGCATAACAGAGCCGGCTGGACATTGGCTGTCCATGCCAAAAATAAAAAGGGCCAAAATCAACGCCTGGGAGGCGTGAGACGAACCGTGGTGCCCGGCTTGGTGATGTTGATGCCTTTGACTTTCAGCATCGCCTTGGCGAGCGTGCGATGCTCGCGAGTGGCCACTTTTGGCGGCAAGATTCCAGCGAAACGGCCCTCCATTTTATCCAGGCTGGGCGTGTTGGAATCGCCGAACCCAAAGAATTTTCCGTTGCCGCTGCGGATGATGGGCAGGAATTTTTGCTTTTGACCGCCTTGTGCTTCGCCCATGAGCACGATGACTTCCTGACGGTCAAACGATTCGGACGGCGGCTCGGTCATGTCGAATTTTTCGCCGGGTGTGGCGGTTTTCATCCAAGCTTCAAGCGCCATGACAGCAACGGTGGCGGCATGGGCGATGCACATGAGCCGGGCGGTGGTGGCGAAAGCGTCCTTTTCATTTTCATCCGCCAACGAAGTCGGGACGAACATGAGCGGCCCGTCCGCGCCAATCAGAAAAAGCGTGGGAGCCATTTTACCGCTGTTGCGCATACAGAATTCCGCGTAATGGCCGGCTTGGGCCATGAGGTCGTCGAGCGTTTTGAGTTGGCGCGGTTGCTGCACTGGCAGGAATTTTGGGCCGAACGCTAAATGGAAGCAAGCGGTGAGAGTTTTTTATCAAAGGCAATCGCATCCTTTGACCATTGCGCCCTGTGCTTGGGCCCAAATGTAAAGTTCAGCGCGATTTGTCGAGCAAATCTTTGGAATCTTCGTCAGCGATTTATCGGACTGCACAGAGGGGTGCTCAAAATGGCGGCAACGAGCCGCGTGCAATGTAAAATCAGCGCGCCCGCATGTCTTGGTGCAATTCAAGAAATTGCCGTCGTGCCAATGCACCAGCCGCCAAGCCTGAAATTGCCGGGTGGCGTCTGCCTGAAGCCGGTTGCTGAATATCGTTATCATCTACGCCATGCTCATGGCCGGCTCGCGATTAACAAACGCCTGCCTTCTGGACGCCTCGCACGCCTCCCAGACCAAAACGCGCAAATCCCAGAGCCGCCGGTCAGGGGATTTTAGCATGGATTGAATATGGTGGGCGTCCTGTGGGCGGCTGGGAAGCCCCAGCGTTTCACTCTCACCGCCATGCCAAAAGGCATCGGGTTCCGCGTGAAAGAATCCAGCGCTGACGGCGCGGGCGGCGGGATTGTCTTTCCTGATGTATTCAAACATGGCGGAATGCTGGACGTTTTCAGGGAAGGCGACAGCATGTTCGCGGCCCTGCCATTGCAAAATGATATATTTGGCGAGTTGCATACAACCAGCCGCGTGTCACCCTGGAATCATTTTGATGTTGCAATTTGGATCGAAATCGCATATTTGAATCCAGTGGTTGCCCAAATTTATATTTAAAATTATGCCAATTAAGTTACCCTTAACGATCACCCTAACTGACTTTAAAGACATGCTTCGTGAAAAGCCGAAGAAAAAAGATAATTTTCACTTTACCGGTGATGATTTGAAAGAATTGGGAAAAGACTTCTGGGGAACCGGAAAGCATTTGGATAGCAAGTTTATCACACCGGGATGGAAATTTCCGACCAAGAATGGTCAATATCATCCTGCCGTTGAAATCTACAAACGGTTGGTCAAGATGGGCAGGATAATTCCGCCACCGAGCAGCCCGTTTGCGAGATAATTGTTAGCTACATCGCACCCGAGGTCGAGGTGGGATTAAGCCCAACCGGCGAGGTTCGAGAAGCGGCACTGTTCGACGAAGTCGGGCAGTGATTGTCAAGCCGAGCGCAGCGATGGCGGACAGCACCGCTTCTCGCTCTGTGATTGACCGTGCGACAATTTTCGCCCTGCTCGGATATAACAGAATTGGGATTGGCAGCAACCTGCAGTAACCGCAGCCACCCCTTTTAGGATTTCAAACGGCAATATAATCATTTTCACTTTGGGGAATGGTTCCTGCACTTGCTGCGGGTGGCTGCGGGGCCAGCGTCATTATGTAGCCTCCCGTCATTTTGCTATGGGTTCGTCGGTAGCTGACTTTTTCCCCTTTTGCCGCGTAGCGTTTGTGCCTACGGATGGCTATAGCGATTGCCAGTTTTATGCGCTGATTATCCGGCTCCAGAGCAAGAAGTTTTGCAGGAGTGTAGTATCCTTTTGGGTTCAGACTATGTCGCTGGGCAAAGGCGAGTGCGCCTGCATCACAGTTGCCGGCATCGTGGCTGTCGGTGAGCCCGACTCGTACGCCATGGATGCCTTTCAGCAAGCCCGCCATGTCTTGCCTTAACTCGCGCTGTTTGGCTTGTCGTTTTCGCCGCAAGGCAACTGCCTGACGCTGAACGAATCGTGGTCCCTGTTTCAGGTCATCGGAAGTGGGGTGATAATCATCCTTGCAAAATGATTTGGATTTAATGCAAAGCCCATTTTCATCGGTGGTCCAATACCAACCCCGTGAAGCCGAAACAACAAATGTTCCCTGATGATGGTGATACAACAAGCCTTTCCCGCCCCATCGGGAAATAAAAGCGTAGGATTTCAGGACCGGCGTATAACTCCAGCGCGTGTAGGAGCAACGGCTTGAATAGCTGCCATGGCTGCGGCTGATGACGGTCGTTTCCCTTCCCCCTTCAGGCGACTCCCAGTTTAACCGATTGGGATATTTTTCTCTGGCGAGGTTCCGCGTAAAGGCGGCGTCTTGGTCGCCAAGTGGCACATTGATTTCAGTTCTGAATGGCCAACTGCCGGTTGTTCGTAACTTTGAACGGCGTTCTTGCTGTCTGCGGGCGCTTAAATATGCCTTGCGCACTTCTGTTGGAAGCGAGCGTTTTGCGGCAGCGCCAAGATGAAGCAGTTTGCCGGTGTGAGTGCATTGCTGGATGAATATTGCGGATGTTTCTTTTTTCATACGCAATCGTGTTTGGCAAATTTTCAAGTTCCGCCAGAAAATCGGGGAAGCGCAAATTACCGAGCTTCAACTGGCTAAAGGATTGGCGTCCCTCTGATTGCAAATAAAACATCCCTCCAAACGGCGGGCTTTTATCGGCGGCAAGGGATGGGACAGCGGACCGAGTCGAAAACCCGTCAAGCTGAAGGATGTATCATCGGGAAATGCCAGCCGGATTTACGGTCAAACGGGGAACGCAGCAACCCGCAGCAACCGCAGCCAACTGTTCTGAAAATTTCCAGTGTACCAGTATAATGTTATAGATTTTCTGGGACGGTTAATGCACTGGCTGCGGGTGGGTGCGGAGGACTTATCTGATGCGGATGGTTCGGCACCTCGAACGCAACCCGGCCGCCGTCAGTACCGACGATGAAATGGTCCCCCTCGCCGAGGCCCTCGACATATCGCGGGCCGAGCCGAATACGTCTTTGGCGACCAAGATCCACAACTGGGAGGTCAATCCAGTGGTTGCGACAGCAAGCCGGTTTTGTAATCCGCAACAGTGGGAGACCGGCGCGCTCAAGGTAACAACGGCCGCCAATGGCTCTGATGATGGCAAGATGCAAATTGATGAGCGCCGAGATCCTTCTAAGGTCAGCCAGATAGAGTCTAAGCGCCGCTTCGTGTATTATAATCTTTAGTTCATCGTTTTGTTGGTTGTCTTCCCGGCAACCATTATACGGCTGGTAGTTTTGGCACATAAGCAATCGTGGTTGAATTGGTTTTGGAAAGTGCATTAGATGGTCAACGCCATTGCCCGGCGAACAATGTCAGCATACCGACGCTGATGGATTTGCATTTGCTCCCGGCCAAGGGCAATTCCCGCTCGGGAAAGGATTTCATGGCACAGGTCGGCGGCGGCATTGCGATGGTGGTCGGCGACAAACTTCACATGCTGCTGGATGAGTGCCGGGGTCACCCAAGCGGGCAAGTCAATTGTTTCCCCTTTGGCGTTGTATGCCCAAAGGACGCCTTTGCCGGAGATAAGCCGGCTCGGGACTCCATTGGAAAGGATGACAAAAAATCCCTGGGTTACATTGTGGGGCGATTCAGGTTCGCGGGTGATATGATAAAGTCCCTCGTCATCAATGGACAGCATTACGCCGCAGCCAAAGTCAACATGGTCGCAACTCTCGCAACCGATGAGTTTATGGATGTGGTTATTGGTATCAATTTGCGGCACCATGATTTCGGTGACGGTTTTGGCGACTGAGTCAATGAGGAGGCTTCTGGTCATATGTTTCGTATGTTTTTTCGTATTCATTTTGTGTTTTGTTATTTTTTACTTTGAATCCGATTCCGCTCGTTAGTGAGTGGCCTCGAACAAAAAATGTGTTTGGCATTTTTCTGAAATCAAAAGCGGGGTGACACCGGCCTATGGCATGGCGACATTTCAACGACAAATCGGCTGGCGGGCGGTGCGGCACGGCGTGGTGGAGTCCACCATTCACAAGGAAGACGTGGCATTGAATAACGAAAGGCGTGGGCGCTATTGGCTGGGCGTCGAGGTCAAGCCGGAAGATGGTCACCACGAGATTCCCGAACTCGGGGGAGGCATGTACTTTGTCCGCGACCGGCAGGGCGGAAAGCTAAACGAAATGGATGGGGATAAATTTATCGTCGCGATGGATGAATGGACGGCGGAGAAAAGCTGGTATTACCGGGAGATTGAAGATGCCAAATGCAAGGGCGGCAAACGGTGGAAACGAACCAAGACCAAAGGGGTGCAAGGCATGGTAGTCAGTTGCTCGCCGTGGTGGTCAAATCTGATTTATGAGGCCGCCCGCAACGGTGAAGCCGAAAAGGTGAAAGAATTGAGCCGACAGATTGCTGCTGAAATGAAAGCGGTGGTGGAAAAACAGACCAAGCGGCAAGTGCTGTCGGTGCAAATCCATTACGACACCGTCAACCTCCACGCGCATGTTTTCAGCACGCGCATTGGCGACGACCATAAATTTATCAAGGGGACGACCAAACGAATCGGTTTGATTGGCCCGTGGGCCAACGGTGTATTGCGACAAGGTGAGCAAGGCTTCATTCCGCAAGATTCAACGAATTTCCGAACCGCTCGCCGGCTATACGAACGCAACGAACACCGGATGGGTTCGCCACCGCTGGACTGGGCGCTGTGCAGGACAGTGGATTTGCTCTGCCAAGGCATGTTTGGGTTTTCACCTCGCCTGGCTTTCTGGCAAAGGGTGTATATGCAAGGACTGCCGGCGCTGTCATTTAACCGCCTGCTGGCCTTGCATGATGCTGTTGGCCGCGAAGTGCAGGTTTGGCAAAAGTTCGCCGCGCGGAGCCGTGATTATGTACCCAGTGATATTGTGCTGGGACGCGGTGTGAACGGCGGCCGGGAGGTGCAACTCAATTAAGCCCGCAGCCAGGGGCTGGATTTAAGGCGAAGCAAAGAGCTTTTTTTCTCCTGATAATACTTTCGGGGATTTTTTTGCGACGTCCGATGGGCGCACTCCCATAATACGAGCAGGTCATTATCATAACCCCATTCCGACACCATTTGATCAACGAGGATTTCCTCGTCCCACATGTCGGGTGGATATCGATTCCCCGTCAGAAAATTGACCAAATCGGCATCTGGTTCGCCAACCGGCGGTAGAGGGATTCTTTCCTTCACAAACTTGGCGTATATCAGGCTGTGGGCGATTTCATGGGCAATCAAAGGCTGGCTGGCTTCGCCGGGGCCGTTGAACACGAGCATTTCTTCAAATGCAAAAAACAAGCCATCCCGGCTGGAGACACCATTGGCCGCGAGTTTAACCCGGTGGTTTGTCAATCCTGGGACAGCCACAAAAACTGGTGCACTGATTTTGAAGCAGGTCTGGAACGCAAGCGCTTCGATTGATGATTTCCAGTGTCTATAAAGCAGATCGCGATCCGTTTGCGAAAGCCTGCCAATGACAGCATCTACATTTTGTCGAAACCCCCGATAGGCTTTGCTCCGGTCATTTTCACAGCCGCCCCGGTTAAAGAAATGGTTTTCGGCGTCGCCATGCGCGTAGATATAAGCCGACTGGATGGGTCTGGTGGCTGGGAGGTAGTTGACCAATTGTTTGATTTTGTGTTCGTTCATAGTGAAAAAGTGTTTCGCCACTTTTTCACCTGACCCGACCCACGAGAATGGAAGGCTATTTGACGATTTGCGGCGGCTGCATTCCAAAATCTGGTTTCGCCCCGGCAAATTTTCCGGGCGGGAACATTGATGGCATTCCGGCGGATTCTTCAAGTTCAACCCGAATGAAATTCTCGGTCAGCAGCCAATCAAAGAGTTGTTTTCCATCCTCTGGCCCCAGCTTGCTCACCAACTCCGGGTGGCAGCGTTGAATGCCATAGGCCGCTGCAACGAGCGTCTTGGCAGTGAGCCGGAAAACCGAAACCGCCATCGGCTCCGGGTCGGAGACGAACAACCGCCAGTGGGGATGGTCGTAGCGCAACCCCCGGACGGCTTCAGGGAAAATGGTGAGGCTTTTGTCGGGCTGGTTTTTAACTGGATATATGAGTGTCATAAAAAGTCAGGGGGTGGAACCGGCATTGGCTGCGGGACGGGTTTTGCGGGCGGTGGCAGATTGGGCGCGAGCACCTGAATGAATTTCATGTGGAAGATTTTTCCCTCACAAAGTATGACCGTCAGGTCGCCCCCGAATTCTTTGACCATCTGGGGCTTTAAGGCCAGCATGGTCGCCGTCTCGTCGTCGTCGTTTTTCTTTTTGAGATGCGCTTGAATGAGCGCCCCCAACCTCACTAATGGCTTGATGTCAACTTTCATACCTGGGGACTCCTGTCACCCTGACGATGCGCCTGCCGATAGGCTTCCTTGGCCGCGTCGGATTTTTCCCAAGGGGCAACCACGCCGGGAAATCGTTGTTTGAACTCGGCCCAGAGCAAATCCAGCTTCTGTTTTGAGATGCTCAGGCGATTCGCCAGTTGCTCCAGCGTGGGATTGCCCAGCCCCTCTGGGTGCGAATACAGGGCGAGCAGTGCCAGCTTGCAACGGGTGGATGTTTCCAGCCGCCAGTGAACACCCGAATCAGGGCTGGCAAACTCCTCCTGTAGCCACAGTGACATGGCGGCAAACGCCTCCGCTGCCAGCCTCACAATGGCCGCTCGTGCATCCTCGTCGCGGTCGCCGTCTAGGTGCAGATAGACTTCGTCAAAATCGAAGAACACCACTGGCACCGGGCTGGGCCGGACGGATTCGTAACCCTGCTGGTCACGCTCGCCGGTCTCGCCATAATCGAATCCGTAATCAATACCCAAAGCCGGTGCGCCTGGATGTTCCCGGCGACGGGAGAGTTTGCGGGCACAGTATTTTACGGGCTGGGCGGGGTTGCCATACATGGACTCAAATATCGGCAATCTGATTTGGTCCGGGTCGAAAGCAGGGTTCTTCATACTATCATTATATTGAGCGCGGGTGTCGTTGCCGGAAAAAGTGAAAGTATCTTCAACTGACCAATAAAAGGTGATGGCTAAGTGCGATTGTTGGTAGCAAGGATACTTTTGGACAGTAAAATAGTAGTTAGACCTTAACCGGTCTGACCTATGACTGACATAATAACCCTACTGCAACCGGCAGTGTTTCTGGGGTGGCCGCTTAAAACCAAAGGCTCTCCCCGGCGCTGGAAACATCTAAAACAGGCTGACATGACCCCCGACTACTTAAAGCGGCTGGAAGGGGGTAATGTAGGAGTGGCATTTGGTGCTGTGTCCGCCGATGCCAACGGTCATGCAATGGCCGGGATTGACCTCGACCGGGCCGATGTCGTCAAGGCGGTCCTGACTGCCAATCCTCGCCTGCGCGACGGCTGGTTGTCGCGTGGCCGCCCTGATCGGCTGCTGGTCATCGTTCGCATCGCCGGGAACTATCCCAAAAGCTGCAAGCTGGTGGACGGTGACAAGCATCCCGTGGGCGAATGGCGCGTGGATGGCTGCCAAAGTATCATCCCGCCCAGCATCCACCCTGATACCGCCAAGCCCTATGAGCTGGTTTCCGCCAAGTGCCCCGTGGTGCTCTCCTTCGCTGAAATCAACTGGCCTGTCGGGGTCTCCTTGACTGTCTCTATGGATTCATCCATTACCGATCCAAAGATCCAATTACTGAGTAGTACTGAGTACCCAGAAACCGTATCTGAAAAGCATTCCCGAAAACCGTTTCCAGAATCCGTTCCTGAAAAGCGTATCCGAAAACCGTTCCCGGAAACCGTTTCCCAAAAGCGTTCCCAAGACAACGACGAACTGGTTGCCCCCTATGTCGTCCCAGCGAGAGGTCACAGCAATCGGCTGTTGATGGGTCTGGCCCGTCGGGTTAAACAGTTGGTGTTGGCGGGGCAGCCGGTGGATTGCCGGGCGATATTCCTGACTTGGTGGTCGGCTTCGGAAGCCAACGTGGACCCGGAAACCACAGCGGACGAGTTTCTGGAGCGTTTCAATTACGCCGTGGAACACTGCCATGGAGGGACTGACTTGGCGGCATTGTGGCATCAGGCTGGCGACCTGGTGGTTCCGGGTTCGGAAAAACTTTTGGACGACAGGTTGAGACGACTGGCTGCGATGTGCCACCTGCTGTTTCAGTCGAACTTAGCCAAGGGGCTGGACCGGTTCCACCTGTCCTGCCGGGTGGTGGGAGAATTGTTCGACGTGCCGCCGAAAGTTGCATGGCGGTGGCTGGGTTGCCTGTGTAAGCAAGGCATCCTGGAGCAAGTGAAGAAAGGTGACCGCCTCGCCAAAAGTGGTGTCGCCAGTGAATATCGTTACAAAGGGTGACAGATGCGCTCTGATGGTAGGTCGGTCATAGGTGGACGCGGGGCGGGACTGGGGTTTCGCCGCTCCGCGTCCGATTAAAACAAAAAAGCCAACCCTCGGTGAAGAGGGTTGGCTCTTGGGGTGATAGAATTTAATCGGTGGATTCGATTTCATCCAACACGGAACTGGCGGGTGTCGCCGGCGGAGGCGTCACTGATTCTGGAACCGGAGTTGCCGGCGAAGGGCCAGCAGGTGTTGAACTGCGTTCAAAGACATAGACCCATGTTTTGAATGGCCCACCATCGCTCCCCTTCTCGGTTTTCTTTCGCTCGAATTCCTTTTTAAAGCGTGTCACTGTATAAATGTCAGCCGTGATGACTTTTATTTCTTCTCCACTATACGCCCTAGCCATCACCATGCCGATGGTCTTCTTTGCGGCATCGTCGTCACTTAGCGCCCGCAATCCTGGGATGGCGAGGCCAGCATCGGAAGCAATGTCAGCTAATTCACCAGCTTTTAATACCGCCCCAAGTTTCTTGCGAGCATCAACGGCGATGGCCAGTTGCCGAACGAACGTCATGGCCGGACTGGTCACACGCTTCTTTTCTTCCTCCATTTTTTCCAGCACCGGCGGCAGATTGAAAACTTTCTGAACGATCCAATCAAGGTTCCGTGCCCAGCTCGTATAACTATTGTAAGACACGGTCGTGGTTGGGCATCCCGCGTTTATCCATTCGGATGCGATCGCATAGATTGCCGCCAGATATTTCTTCGAGTTGGCACGGACGTGTTCCAACAGGCCGCCTTCACTGTAATTCTGGAACGGGTAGCCATCTGGCTGTTTGCGCAACCGGATGAAAATCGTCCGGTTGGCCTGGTCAGTCGTCAATTCACATCCGTTGCTGGTCAGAGCCAGCGTGTAGTAGCGGGGATCCACTCCGCGAGGTTCCTGATATGGCAACCGGATGGGGACCATTCCACTCCGGGCGGTCATGAACGATTCCAATGCCGCCGAGTCCAGTTTGCCGCGCCAGTTATCAAACATCACCAGCGGATTACCCCGCCCCAGAGCGGTATAGAAGCTTTCGTCCTGGCCCCCGACCCCGCGTCCTTCGTGTTTGGGAACATAGGATATTTCGAGGTTAAAAATGGCTGCCAAAAGGTCCACCAGATACCCCTTGCCGGTCGCAGACTTGTCAGCCTCGATGAAAAACATGGGTACCTCTGTCTGCATCACCTTCCCGGTTGTCAGAGCCATGGTCAGAAACATGGCCAATGCGCGGGATTTGTCCGAAGGTGCCTGGAAGCTGAAATCCTTGAACAATTCGTCGAGCGTATTCACCGCGTCCGCCAACGACGGCAATGCCGGTAAATTCTGACGCGGCTTGACCAGAATTTCACTGTGCGCGTCATAGCCCTCCAAATGGGGGTGAGCCTTGTTGTCCTTGACCGTGAGCACGGGAAACGAGACCAATCCGCGCACATTTGACAACATTTCCTTTTCTGGCGCTTTAAGCAATACCTTCGCCTCGTCATTCTTCATGTTGGCAGGGAGTTGCTGGACGGACCCCATCATTCCCCAATCTTCCCGCACTAATTTGGGGCCAAGTTTTTCGGCCAACGAACGGAACTCATCCGGTTCAATAGGATGCAGTTCGTAGGTTGAATTCAGATTTTGGACGATACAGACACATGGGCCTTGCCGATAATAATTGCCGTGGCTGGCCATAGTTGGATATAGGTCTTTTGCTGTGTCTGCAAATCTTGTGAATGGCTCATTTGGCAACCGGATGACGTCCGGTAGTTTTGGAATCGGTGACCTGCCGCTCGGCACCCCCACTCGGGGTTGGGTAGTTCTGGAATTGGCCGGAAATGTTTTCTGGCTCATTTCATCAAGGACTTTGGTGCGAGCAATCCGCACCGCCCTCTTGATGGCGGTCAACTTGTGGCCCAAGCAATCTTGAATCAGATCCAACGCTTCACCTTGACGCAATGGGTCCTTTTGAAGCATGGCTGCCATGTTAATCAGGTTTTTCTCGGCCTTGGCCCGGCTCTCGCCGGTTAATTCCTTGATGGCGCTGGCCTGCTGCTTCGCCAGGTCAATCGCGAGGCTTCCTTTCGATTCATTCCCCGCCATCGAATAGGAGGTTTGGCTGAGGTTATCGAGAAAAGCCGGGAACTCTTTTCCGAGCTTGGCTCGCACATCATCCACGCCTTTTTCAGGACTGTTCACCGGGATCAAGACAAGTTTAATTTTCATAATTGTGTAGTGTTATTTGGTGTTGTTGGTTGTTATTTGGTTAGTTGTTAATCAGTTTGTGCAGTTTGATGGCGGCGTCGGAGAATTGATAATTGGTGCACATGTCGGAATCGCCGACGAAATGCACCAATTCCGGTTGAAAATGGTCGAGAACCACTTTGACATCTTCATTCAGCACGGCACCGTGATTCCGACAGAACCCGTGAATGCCACCAAGGCCGACCGCGAGGTATCCTGCTTCAACTAAGGCTAGTGCCTTGAACTCGCCCTCGATGAGATAGACCGGTGCGCCCTTGGGGAATTCCATCAGGCCCGGTGCCAGATAGGCACGAACTTGGGACTTACGTTCTTGATGGTATTTTTGTTTATCGGTCGGCACATCCATACGAATACGACCGAATGACTTTCCTGCGTGTATCATGTCCGTGCCGTCCAGATTGCGGTAGGGAATCCACAATCCCCTGTAGGGTTGGCCAGTTCGTTCGAAGGCCGTCTGTGCGTCAATGTGGCAGATGCCTGCCCGCTGGAGCATGGCATCGCTGATACCGGGCCGAATCGTCGAGATGATCGGTGCGGGTGCGGGTGGTGTGACAGTTGGATTGACCGGCTGCGGAGTGGGCGCAGCAGTTTCGTGCTTGATTTGAGGTGTGGTTTCGGTGGTGTCGTGTGTTTTCATTTGTGGCGTGGTGTGTGTTGTTTTTGTGGTTTTCATTTGGTGTTGTGTTGTTGTTCTCGCGATGTGTGTTGAGCAAATCGCATTCAATTACGCAAGTGCGTGACAAAACGCTCTATCGCCTTACAAATGAATTAGTTATGAACAGAACTGCTTTGCCGGCCGAATTAATTTAAGTTCGCGCGAATTCAAGACAGCGGTGTCAAATAAGTGGACAACCGGGGCTGCTTTCCTCATTTTGGCGATTATTTTGGGGTCAAGACCAAGCCGGTCTTACCGGCATTGATTTGTTCAATTGCAGAGAAGTGACTACAATGGCTTTAAAACTGCTAAATCAATACCAGGCAAGAGCGCGTCGCGTTGTTGACGTGCTGCCTGCCTGTTTCCCATGAGTTTAATGACATCAACGATTTCAGAGGCGTCGGATTTGGAACTAATCCGGCACATGAAACTACGCCTGAGCGATTCAGCTTTGGCAGAAGAGGCATTTGAGGAGTTTTATCGTCGATATTCGACACGGTTTCTGAAGGCAGCACACAAGCATACTTTTTATCTCGGTTCAAGATTTGACCCCGAAAGCCATGTCATTGAAACCTTCATCCAAATATATGAACAGGCTGAAAAATTTGATGGATTTGCTGCAAAACATGGGCATAAATTCACTGCTGGAGGTTCAACTTCAGAACCAAAACAAGATATTATCGAATTTTGGATTTTCCAAGTTTTCGGAACAAAGCTAGATGAATACCGCGCCGAACGGTCCGAAAAAAATAACCTTTTTAACAGAGCGTATAAATCCAGTGAACCCAAGTGGGGGCTTTCGGGGGTGGGGCTGAACTATGGGAGAATGGCATTTACAGACTTTTCCCCGACGCTAAAGCCGGAAGATCGAGAAATACTATTGGTCAGCTATAGGTTTTATGATGAATTCTCTGGGATGTGCAAAATTCCGGATAAAACACGAAGCGAGTTGTGTGCAAAGCTTAAAATCACCCCTGAAAATTTACGAAAACGGAGGCAGCGGTTGGTTAAAGAATTGGTTAACCTCGCTCATTCCAAAATGAATTCAAAGGTGTTACGTTCGTTTAGTGCGTTATGACAAACCAAAATGACAATCTGAATTTCTCGGAGAAGGACATGGAGTTGGCCCTTCATGCGCTGGCCAAAGAAGTGGCCGCCAACCGGCCTGAGACAAAAGAGCAAGTCACCGCTTATTTGAATTCGCTCGACGTTTCCGGCATGCCATCGCCCAATATCGCTCGGCTGAAAAAAGCGTTGGCGGCAAGGAAGCAAGGACAGTCCCCTCAGAAAAAATTGAGTTTAATCGAGGTGTTGCGCAACAAATTCGCCCAAAATGAAGCGCCTCCTCTGACAAATTTAGCCCGGGTGGCCGCCCGCAAAGGCAAAAAAAAGAAGCCCACACAAAATAAGGATAAAGGGGGCAGCCAATTGAGCCACGGCAAAGGTCAATGATTTATGAAAAGGCCGGAACTCGAAAGTGAACGAGTTAGTATGATTAAAGCTTACGCGGCTACCGCCTTTAGAAAATATGGATGTTCGGTTCCAGTTGATCCGCTACACATCATAGAGTCCGAGGATGAATTGGAACTGCACGCAGTTGCCCTAGACGAAGAATTTGAGGCGGTGATCGGCTACAACAAGGAGACGGACAAATTCAACATTTTGGTGCAATTGCCAAAGGCGGAAGCCGATCCCATACGTGCTCGATTCACATTGGCCCACGAACTTGGCCATTATTTTATTAACGAACACGCTTTTGCCCTGAGTGACGGTGAAACCCCGCGTCATAATGGAAATGGGGATAATCTTCGGTATCGCTTTCCAGTTCCCATGTCGGGCAGTTTGGCGGAAGTCCTGGCGGAAGTGGAGGCCGACTGTTTTGCCGCCAATCTGTTGGTGCCAGAAGATGCCCTCAAAAAATATTTGGCGTCAGAACTCACCGAAGACCGTAAAATTTCAAAGTCCATCGTCAAGCATGTGGCTAAACATTTTCAGGTGTCTTACAAATGTGCTGGCAGCGCCGTGGTGCATGTCACTGACCAGTCGTGTGCGCTGGCAGTTTATCCGGTGGATCCCAACCGTGTCCCCTGGCTGGAAGTGTCGGAGAGTTTTGACCGACAGTTTGGGCTGGACAGAAATTCCCGATTGAAGCCGTTGCGCCGCCATGCCGGTGAAACGTGTGAATTACTGGATGACTGGATTGAAGGCGTTCGGCTTTCGCAAAAAAATCAGTTGATTAACGTCGGTGTGATTAACGGAACACATGACACCGCTGCGTTTCTAGCTACATGACAACGGGAGATTCTTTGAGCCGCCAAAAGCCTCCCTCGCGGGAGGCGTGAAAACCGGCTAGTAATCCTCCGGCAGTAAAACCGTGGTCACCTCGCGAGTGGACTCGGTGATAATCCAGAACTTCGTGCCGCCGCTGTGATATGCCGACAACAGACGCGAGCCGGATTGCAACGCCTCGTCATTGGTTTGACGGTCTTCCTCGTCCAGTTCGCCCCAATCGCCGACAACGTGACGGTTCAAGGAATTGAGAATGTCATCGGAGTTGAGCTTTTCCAAAGCGTTCGGGGTAATGACTACCTGGCCGAGCGGGAATTTCATTTGTGAAGTGAGAATCATTTTATGAAGGGCTGGCGGCCTGTTCGACCGCCAGCCGTGTTGGGTTTTATTTGGCAGGCTGGCTGACAATCCAGCGGAAGGCTTCCTTCGCGATGTAGGCCAAGACCAGCAGGTCTTCGCGTCCGTAACTGTCGGAGTTTTTCCATTCCTCGCCGTCCTTGTAACTGCGCTCGAACGTGGTGTTGTAGCGCACGCCCTTTTCGGTCTGGTTGGCCCAGATGGTCGCGCGAATGCCATTCACGCGAATTTCATGGGCGGGCTTGTTCGGGGTTTCGGTTGCGGGTTTGTTCGTTTGTTTGCTCATACTTTTTTTCTTTCTTAGTTTGCCCCGACCATCGGGGCGTTTTGTTTTTCACAAGGGACTCAAAACAAACGACCCGGTGGGCAAGGCATACGGCCGCCGGTAGTGACGGAGAGCAAGGCAGTGGAGCACCAGCACCGGAATGACAGAGGCACGATGGCGTGAACGGTGCGCGGAGCAACTGGAACGGAGAAGCGGGAGGCGGATGAAAGACGGAATGAGCGAATACGACAGCCCGCACAAACCACACAAGCTGCCTTGGGAGTGCGTGAATTCGCGCCCGTGGGAAAACCAGATGAAGGGGTGCGCCTACGGCGAGCGAGTCAGGATGGCGGGGATGAAAACCAACTACGGCGCTGCTGGTCTGCCGCGAAGGATGGATGGAGCGGAGCGTTGCCAAACAAAAATCCAACCGGCATGGCAAACAGGCTGACGCCCGAAAAATGATTCACCACAAACTGAAATGGCAGCGCAGCAACCCGCAGCCACCGCAGCCACCCTTGCAACAGATTTCCAGATTCACAATAGAACTTTGAGAACTACGGGAAACCTTGCTGCACTGGCTGCGGGTGACTGCGGCCGGGTCATCACGCCCGAATTCAGGTCAAAGCTCAACGGACATTGGCCTTGAACAAACCCGCTTGTGGCGATGTGACGATGGTGGACGGCTGGATTAAACCAATGGCGGCAACCGGCGTTGGTGATACGCGCAAGGCTCTGGATCACTCACCTGCCGGATGCGCAGTGGCGGCGATGTCGCCGGGCGCGGTGGTGCTGGAGGATTACGCAGCCGGCGGTAAATGATGACCGCCAGCGCTCCGAGAAAAGCGGCAAACAAAAGTGTTGAGAGCGATGGGCTGTTGGAATTTTTCATAAATTCTGGCGAAACAAAATTTCAATTATATGAGAAAGGAGGTGTCTGCAATGAATTATTGGTTGTCACGCAAG
>OCZT010000484.1_pt1 | contig 39287 bp, 32 predicted proteins | sample 1539031 | NCBI WGS metagenome assembly OCZT01 (sample SAMEA3539308, study PRJEB22396) | soil metagenome | biome: tundra; feature: field; material: soil | place: USA | collected 2010-05 | depth 0.15 m
TCGACGCCCGTCTATGTAGCAATCTATGTAGCAATCTCGGTGCCGAATCGTGCCGGAACCTGCCGTTCGGTGCCCCTCGGCCTCGAACAAATGGGCTGTTTCACGAGAAAACTTGGCGCGCCCGGAGGGATCGGAACGCACGCCACCAACCTTCGTGGTCGAGGGCTTGGACGAACTCGTCGAGTTGCTACTGGCCGCCTAAGCCGGAAGCTTCATCAAAGTCAGGGCGGTTCGCACGCCACCACCCCTTATGATTATTCCTGGAAACCGACTGCTGTCCCCTGAGACGACTCCTTCGTACCCAACCCTGTTCTTCTTGGGGATGGTGATCGTGCGTCGGGGATGAGCGGCTTCCCCGAGCCGGGCCGAGCCAGTGCATCCGAGTGCGGCGACAGCCGATTGCGTCCCCGGCGCGAGTCCGGTTACGACCGGGTTGTTCGCGTTCGAAGGAGGCCCGTCTCCTATTGGGGTTGGTGACCGTGACCCGAAGGTGCATGCGCACGAGAGCGGCCCCGGAAGCGGGCACCGCATGCAGTGGCATAGGTAGCCGCTCATCGGTCGGCCCAGATGCGGAGATTGCCGGCGAGGGTCATTCCCTCGCCGGCGCCAATGGCGGCCCTGTGTTCAGTTGGGGGCACTACCCGGCAAGGCACGTGCTGCGACGCGCCGTCCGTCGCGACGCCCCAAAATGGCTGCGCGCTCGCGCAGGCCGTCGGCATGTGTTAGGCCCGGCCTCTGCAAAGAGGAGCAAGACCTTCGCGGAGCAACAAAGCGCGGGGCGCTGGCAACTGCCGGCGCATCGCAGAGACGACCGCAGCGCAATGCCTGCGATTACCGCCGACCCGAGAACGACGACCTAGTCGAGCGCGCCAGCTCGATCGAAGACGACCCCGTTGGGCGTGACCGTCACCCAAGGCGAAGAGCGCGAAGAGGTTGACTCCGGCGAAGACATGCAGTACGAGTGCGGACAGGCTCACGGGAGCCAGTTCTCGAGGTGAGCGTTGGGGTCGAGCTGGAAGGCGTAGCCCTGGTCTCCGAATCCGCCCCCGATTTGCCGGGCGTCAGGCCAAAGATGCAGCGCGGCCGCGCGGTCCCGGGCCCGGCGGCTATCGAGGCCGCGGGCGATGGTCAAGCCCAGGGAGAGCCACTCGATGAGAGTCATCCTGGGACGACGCGCAGCCGATCGACGGTCTGCCACTGACGGATGGTCGTTTCGAGGTCATCGACCTTCCGCTCCAACTCCCCGATGCGCCGGCTCTGGCCCTCGATCAACGCCGCCTGCGACTTGATGAGCCGGGCTTGCGCCTTGGTGTTCTCTATGTCGGCTTCGTCGGCCTGGACCACGCAGCGCCCTCCAAACAACGCGGGTGGCCCAAGCCAACAGGCCGGCGACAACCACGATTGCGGAACCAGCGATCGTGGCGAGCATCGTTTCGCTCACTGCAGCGGTCGGGAGGGAACGGCCGCCCCGCCGTCACTCGGGGCAGGCCGCCGGTGGAAGCGGAAGGGATCAGAACGCCCGTGCGATGTCGCCGCCGGACCGGCTGTCGGAGGGCGTCGCGTGCGGTGACGGGGCGGAACTCACGCCCTTGAGGCTAGCCGCTGCCCGTTCTGGCAGCTACCGGCTTGATGTCCTAGCGAGCGCCGCTAGAACTGCATTGCCGACGCCCTTCCTCCTGAGCATCTTCGCCCCCTCGCCCAGGGGGATGACCTTAAGGCGGAGGCAAATCGATGCGAATTCCTGGATTTTTTGCGGTGACAGCCGACGACCAAGCTACGAGAGTCTTGAGGAGCAACGAAAGGGGCGGGGTGCCTGTGCCTCGTCCTGCGGACCCAAGGAGGCCATCAGGTGCAATGTACTTGTGGAGAGGGCTGTAGTCAGAAGGTGACCGGAGACCGAGCGAAGTTGGTCGAGATATGCCGACAGCGTCTCGTCGACATGCAGCTGCTCTCCCCTTCTGTAGTGGTCGAGGAATTCATCTGCCCCTTGTGCGCGCGCGTCCAGAGCGACACCTGCATCGTCAGGGCTCACTACCCTGCCGAAATGGCTGGCGGCGCGACCGTTACTGCACTCTGCCACCGATGCAACAGCGTCCTGGGAGGAAAGTACGAGGGCCCGGCGAAGAAGTACATCGACCAGTCGAGGGGCCTCTTCCACGCGGTCATCGATACTCGGGCTGGTACACAACCAATGGCCACTCCGCGAACGACGGTCAAAGTGCTGATTGAGGCCGACGGGAGTGTGATCTTCGTTGACACTGGGAAGGGGGCGAATTCTGTACGCGCTCGGAATCACATACTGCCTTCGTCCCAGATAAGACTTTGCATTACGCCCACCACGGATACCGCCAAGCACCGAGCAATGCTCTCTTGGTCGTTCCTCCACTGGTTTGACCTGGCTGGGTACCAGTATGCCTTTAGCCCTGGTGCACGGACTGTGGCAAACATGCTCCTTGACGGTCGCTTCGAGACAGGACTGGAGTGGAGTCTGTACGAAGCCAACTACGATCCCGAGCGGGAACTCGGCCAGCCCGAACCTGTAATCGTATACGCGTGCGGCGACAACTCAGGCGATACGCTCCTAGCACTGGGTTCGAAGTGGGTTGGCGTCACGACCATGCTGCCCACGTCCGATGACGCGTCCGCCAGCTGCTTTCGACAGCTTTCGGCCTGGGCTCAAGACGGACACCACGTGGAGCAGCCATTCCATTTCGTCCCCTTAGCTGATCTGTTCCCCAAATCGGCGGCGTCAAATTTCGCGGACGGCGCGATCACCCTTGACGATCGGAGGCTAGTCGGCGTCACCAACCGAGAAGGGCTTGCAGCGATGGGAAAGCTTCCCTAAGGCAAGTTAGGCCTGGTTGGTCGGAACTATTCGCGACCGCCTGCGCACCATGAGAGAGCAAGCTTCGATGGTTGGGGCGAGAGGAGTAAAGCCTCCGACAGAACCTGCCGGATCGGCGTCAGACCTGCGAGGCGGATCGACACGAGGACCGGATGGTGACGGTCCCGACGCCTCTGCCGGCTCTGCCTGCCTCGGGATCCGCTCGCTAGGAGGTTTCCAAGATGGCGATGCCCAGCAGCCGGGCCCGGAGACCATCCTGTCGCCCCCTCCGCACTCCGAGTTGGTATACGCCCTGACCTAAAGTCCGAACCGGCGACCACACCTGCGACGACTCGATGGTCAGCCAGGCATGATCGACCGTCGGCGGGAATCCCAGCGAACGGGCTTCGTCGAAGACTCTAAGTGTCGAGGGCTCAGGTGGGAGACTCCGGGATCGCAGCAGGTTCACGATCTCAACCAGGAGCAGTGTGCACTTTGCCAGCCGAACGGGGTCACTGGCGATCAAGGCACATGACATCGCGCAGTCGGCGTCCTTTTCGGCTGCGCGGATCGTCTCGTCGGACAAGGATCGTTGGTTCTCCCAGATCGCGGAGAACGCCGCCCGTCTCGAGAGATTGATGAGCCTTGGCCGCAGTCCGAGCCACATGTAACGCTCGCGTGCCCGGAGGTACTCCTGACTCCCGGCGGGCGATGTTCCGATCCTTACGATCATCTCCTTGTCGAAGGCCCGGCGGACGAGCGCAGAGGACACGAACCTGCCGAGCCCTTGCGACACGGAACGGAAGCGTCGGCTGGCCAGAGTGAGCGGATACATTGGCCAAGCGGTGACGAGGCTGGCACTGAGGTTGAGTAGCTCGCTGAGGAGGGCTGGCGAGAGAGGCGTCCGGCCCGTCAGGATTCGGGCCTCGGTCGCAGCCAGTGTACCGAAGACAACCCGGATGGCATCGATCGTGTAGGCGCCGCGGTTCAGGAATTCGGCCTCTAGGTTCCGGTGGTAGATCACCTTGGGAAATGGGGCCCCCGAGTGCTGGGCTTTGCGCGCCGCCCGCTTCTGCAGTCGTGCGCCATCCTTGTGGCGAGCACCGTAGTACCTGTGGAAGCTTCGGAACTCAATCGCCTGCTCGTCTCCCAGGAGACCGCGCTCGTCTGCTGCGAGGTTCTCACCGAGTTCGGCAAGGCCCGCGCGAAGCGCAGCCCAACGTATCCACAGCCGAGCCCAATCCGGTCCATCCGATGGGACCATGCGTTGGTACCGGGCTTCGAACAGAGCCTCGGCGGCGAGGTCAGAACTTGGGACAACCCGGAAAGTGAACGGTTCGAGAGCACCCTCGATTCGACCGTCCACGTTCACTGCGATCGCCCTTCCGGAGCGGGAAATCACATCGGCGACGAGCGCCTGAGCGGCTAGCGACCACTCGCCCGAATCACAGTCCGGCGCCGTCCGCCTGAACCATACTAGCGATCCAGGGTGGGCGGACCGGATGGCCTCCGAGATATCGAGGTCCCACCCGCTGAATCCGAGCACCACGAGGGTTCGGCCTCGCACGAGGCGTGCGAGGTGGCTGACCTTCCAGGGCTCAAGGGCGAACTCGTCCCGGAAGTCAAGAACGTAGCTCGCGTCATCGCCAACGATGCCGTGGATGTGGAAGATCTCCCGCCCAGAGGTGTTCAGAGCCAGATCCTTGCGCCAGACTGTCGGGCTCGGCGGCCTGCCGTCTGGCCACGTGAGCGCCCGCACTGCGAGCTCGATCCCTTGGTCGTAGTTGGACGTAATGACCGGGAGTGGAGCGTGCAGATGTACGGCTTGCAGGAGTAGATCGGCGATCTGCCTGTGCACAGGATTCGGATCGGCTATGTCCGCGAGTATTCCGACGACCTCGAAAGCCCGTGCTGGCAGCACTTCCTTGAGACGGCCCATAAGGACTTCAAACGGCACGTCTCGAAGCGCTCGCCGCACTCGCGGTTGAAGCACGGGATCGATGAGGGCGAAGAGGCGCCTCAGCAACTCGCGGGAGGCGTCACCGGCCACGGGCACGCCACTCGGTGCCTGCGCCGAAACCGCCGAGCCAACAAGGAGAGCGAGGTTGCCTCGATGGAGTTCGCCGTTGAGAGTCGAGACGAGTTCAGCCCACGACGCCGAGCCCCGCCCTGCGGCGGGCAGATCGATGATGTCGGCTCGCGCAGTTCCACGTGGCTGCCGCCCGCCACAGATCTCGTCGAGCAGACGATCCGCATCGAGGCGATCTTCAGCCACGCTGCTCCCCTTGCTCCGCCACCGCAGCACGAACCCGACGCGGCTGGCATTCCCAGGTCAGACCAAGTCACGGAGCCCGTTGGGCGAGAGTAGCAGAATGACCTTCATCACGATCGCTGGATAGAAATGCTCCCGCCCGCCAGTGTGAGGCCGACCTTCTAGGACCGGAATCGGCCAGCTTTGTCGCCGAACTACCTGGGTAACGCTGACGGATCGAACGCACACTCGCGGACAACAGTAGCGAGCCAACCTAGAGCATCGAGCGCCGGCAACTGCATAGTGGAACTTGCTATCCCGAATTTCTTCGCGTACCAACAGAACTCCCGCAACGGCTCATCTCCCCATTCGTCCTCGGGTACCGTTGGCAGAGAGGGGGCAGGTTCTTCTCCCGAGCCGTCACCCTGGCTATCGCGAGGGCATCACCCGGATCGCTCTTGCCCGGCCGGCGAGTGCGCAGGCGTTCGACACGGCTCAGGTGAGGTGGCACCTCACGAACCACGAGTCCGGCGCCCTGGGCGGACCGAGCAAGAGCTGCCCCAAACGAGGACGAGCCCTCAACGCCGACCGTCACCTCAGGTGCGATCGCGCGGGCCCAGGTGATGAACTCGAGGTGGCCAGCCGGGTCGTTGGCAAACGTTGCCTCGCCGACTGGACGGCCGAGTTCGTCGACGGCGCATGCCGCCAGCGTCGCCTTGTGGGTGTCGATACCGATCGCCGTCATCTGGTGCCTCCGCGTCTGGGATTCCGATGGACGCGAGTCGGGTGGGCAGGCGTGCGTTCAGTTGGTCATGCTCCTATAAGGCCACGTCCGACTCGCTCGATCGCTAAGGCGGAGGCACTTGCGGATGAGGCCACGGCCCAAGCCGGGCTGCATAGTGGCGAGCCATCCGCCTCGCGATCTAACCATCGCACGGACGCGATGGCCGGCACAATCTGACGCACGCATGGTGCCTGGTGTTGGCGGCACTGCTGAGCTGATCGAAAGCGTCAGTGTTTCATCCAGGCCGCTAGGGCGATCGCCACCTGCGCGGTGCCGGCCGACAGGGCCGCCGCAAACGCCAGTGTCGACGACAACGCGAATGGCCACTCCGACAAGCGCTGGACCCTATCCTGGACTTCTAGCGCTTTGTGAACCGCCTCAAGATCCGACGCGGTACCGGTTGTCTGCGCGGCCCTCATCGCTGCGACGACAAGCTCGTTCGCATCGTCGAGATGGTGCTGCTTGGCCCGATCAAGCAGCGCATGGATCTGCAGGAAGGACCAAGTCGTAGCGGCGATCGGAAACGCCGCGAGTATCGATAACCAGGCGATCATTGCGAGACTGAGGCCATATGGACCCTCCCAGACAGCCCCAACGAGCAGCACGTACCCCAGAACTGTGAGAAAGGCGACACCCGAGTAGTAGCGCTGTAATGCGCTTACCGCCGGATGAGGAATCCGAGAAAAGGGAACATAGACCTCGCGGCTGCCCATGTCGGTCAGCAGCCGCAGGAGCTGGACGAATGTGAACGCCGCCTGACCGCACAACCAAAGCAGAGCGGCGTACAGTACGAAGCAGGCAACGTTGAGCAATGGGCTCTGGAACGGCAGTCCAGAACCCAGGAGAGTAGCCAGACCGGCCAGCTCGACACCGAAAACGGCGGCCCAGGCCGTGCGCGTCTGAAGTCCGAAGATGTGGCGTTGCCACATCGCGAGCCAGTCTCCGAATGCCTTGTGAGCGCCTTCCGCGTCATGTCCGTCGACTTGAGGCCACAACACGGAGGCCAAGGAGTCCGTACCGTCGCCTCCAAGAGTGGAACCAAACGCATGCGACAGGAAAATCAGAAGTGCTGGGCCGAGGCCCAGGCCAATGGCGAAGACCGCCTGCGTAACGCGGAAGTCACGGTCTCCGAATGCGGACACCGTCGCTTCGCCTGCCACGAAGACGAGCAAGCCGATGGCCGGCAGCAGGACCCAATATGGGAGAAGCGGAACGCGGGGCACGAGCCGTTCGTACGGATGCGGCACACGGAGCTGCTGCCCCTTACTCAGACGATCCAGGTCTCCGGGGCCGTCAAAGTCACGGGCGCGTGCACAGCTACTGGGTCGACGTTTCGACTCCTTTGGTTCTGCGGTTGCCACTCGACTCCCCCGCTCTGGTGGATGCAGCGGAACGCCAACGGACGCCCGCGGCCAAAGATACGTCAACAGGAACGCGACCGGCTGGCAATTCGTTCATGCTGCCCATGGTGCCTAGAAGTGCAGCCCGCCTGGATCGAAACCGGTCTGCCACGCGCCGATTGACTTAGCTGAGGGAACCGACACTCAATTGCTCCTGTGTCAAGCAGCCGCTAGCGCAACGCATTCAGTGGCGACTCGAGCGGCCTCATCGGCCTGCATTCGGCGGAAGACCTCGTCGCTGAGGCGTCGTCTGAGAGCCCGGATCGCCTCGGTCTTGGTGTCGCCGGCGGCTAGACGTTTGGCAACGTAAGCCTGCCCCAGACTCGGACAGCGGAGTTGGGTGATGGCGATACGGTGTAGGGCGGCGTTGAGTTGGCGGTTGCCGCCGCGGTTGAGCCGATGACGGACAACGTTGCCCGACCAGACTGGTATCGGAGCCGTCCCAGTGTGGGATGCATAGGCGGCACGAGAGCGGAAGCGGCCGATGCCGGCCGTCTCGGCGACGAGCTTGGCGGCGGTCAGCGAACCGCATCCGAACAGGGCCAGCAGTGACGGAGCGAGGGTCTCGGTCAGCTCGCCGATCTGCCGCGCCAATGCATCGATCGCGCCAGTCATCTCGGAGATCCGGGCTATGAGATCTCTCGCGATACGAGCGCACGGCTCGGCCCGGCCGATGAGTTGGAGATCGACGCCGGCGAGCACGATTGGCAGAGAGAGCTTGCGTGCCGGGGGTTCAGGAATGCCCGATTCCACGAGGAACCAGCGCAGTCGAGACTGATGGCCCGTTCGATCGGAGATCAGGACATCCCGATAGTCGACGAGCAAACGCAATTCACGCTCGCTGCCATCGAGTCGGGCGACGGGCAAATCGGGCTCTCGCAACGCAGCCCTGGCGACCGAGAGGGCGTCGATGGGGTCGCTCTTGCCGGGCTCCCGCGCCGAGCGTCGTGCCCCGGCCATGAGCTTGGTCGGGACACGCCGGACTGCTTCGCCGGCTCTGAGAAGGTCCGACTCGAGGCGCCCCGTGAGGTTTCGGCAATCCTCGAGTGCCCAGGTGCGTTCCGGCCAGCTGCGACTCCAGCCGACCAGCTCCAGATGCCCGTCTGTGGTCGCTGCCGCCGTCTTCTCGGCGAGCTTGCGGCCGGCTTCATCAACGGCCACTGCAGTGTGCGTCCTCTTGTGCGCATCGACTCCGATGACGACCATATCCCTGTCTTCCTCTTCGTTGGGGATGGACTAGGGCCGGTCGGCGGACACACCTGAGTTGGGGCGATGCCACGCTCCTGTCAAGTCACGTCGGCCGGTCCGTTAATGTCCGGCGGCCGGCAGAACACGTCGTGGCCACGCCACGCGGCGGGCAGTCATAGTGAGGACCAAGCCGCCGGACGCGCCCAGAATGACACTCAGGTCATCGTGGCCGCCAGGCCGCCGGACCAGGACCGCCGCACGAGTGAGTCGGACGCCTACAGCTACGGATTCGGAACCTGGTACGACTGCAGCGTCCAGATCATTGACACCGACCCGCATACCCGTTGTTCGAGTCGAACAAGTCCAATCTTGGCAGCGTACCAAGTGTCTTCCACGAAGCCGCACGCGAAAGATGGGTCGGACCCCAAGTGAGGCGCCACCTCACGCTCATAGGGGTAGACCCAGGTTCCTTCGTAAGAAGGGAACTCCTTGGTAGGCCATAGAGACGTCAACGTATCGTCGGCCGAGTAGTTCTTCTTGCATGTCCCTGGATAACAGCCAGCCTGAATGAACCTGATTGAGACCCCCTCGCTCACGGCCCTGCCGTTGGGTTCGGACTCCTTCGGATACGTCTCCACAGCCGAGACCTCGGTCCGAGTTCCCACGTACTTGTCCGCCGAAGACCCACCCGACATGAGCCAGAAGACATGCGACGCCCCCGCGTAGATACCGAGGTCGTCTCGTGTTGGAGTCAGCTCCACTGCATGACGCCATGCGAAGGGTCCCTGTTGTGACGGAGCCGCGACGATCCGCAGAGCCAGGGTGAAGACCTTCCCATGGCTGTCGGACCCTGCGAGCCCAGGCAGGAACTCGATGTTTGCGTCACTAACCTGACCATCTGCTGTCGGGAACGTGATGTCCTGGTACCTCACGGGATCTACGCTCCCAACTTCGATGGCGTACACCCACGAGGTGCCGACCTCGGCAGGCAGTATGTTCTGGAGTTCCTCGTCAGAGGGGTAGATGAACGGCGTGGCCGAACTGCTGCCGCTCGGCGGTGCGGGACTTCCCGCGCTGCCGCTACACGCGCACGTGACGCTCACTAGGATCACAAGTAGGAACAGTCTCCGTTTCATGGGGGACCCCCGGGCCCGGCCGAACCGGCCGATCAACCGTCTGTTAAACGGGCGCATCGTCCTTCAGGTCATGAGCTACCGAGCAGCAACAGGTACCCCATATGGATTACTCTCGGGTTTCCCGTCTTGTCCTTGTACGCCGCACAGCTTTCCCCTGCCTCTGTTGTTAGTCCCGAGAACTCGTATGTGTTGATCAGCCGATCATATGCGCCTGAGCCAGATGCTCCGTAGATCTGGAAGGAAGCGGGGACCTGGAACTTCTCCGGGTTCTTGTCGTCGTAGGCAAAGACGATCTTCCACGAGCCCAGGTAGGTTTCACTGTGAAGGGCCTTCGAGTCGAGTCCTAGGATCGCGACGGAAGTCGATCCACGCGGATAGACGACGTCGTAGGAGACCTCATCACCAGACATGCCCTGAAGCTGTGTCGACGACGGCACCATGCCAAAGTCAGCAGGAGGTTCGCCGTTGGCAGAAGCAGGGGCGGCTGTTGAGGTATTCCCGCATGCGATTGCACTCACCGCCAGCAGGAACACGAGTACTGGCCTTGCCGCCGCGAACGCCGGCCGTCGTGCAGGATTGCTGTCCATGCGCTTCCCCCCTGGTTGGATTGACACTCCAATTGGTCCGTGGCCCAGGCCTACTCCAACGGAAGTGGCGGTCGGTCAAACACGACAGCGCCGACTCTCCACCCGCCGCCAGCAGAGTGGACATTGCCAAGGCAACAATGCAGATCCCAGGTCCGCCGCGGTCAACCCTTGAATGGCGGGCCAGGTGGGCATTCTGGGCCTGGCAGAGCAAAAGTGCTGTGGGCCAGCTGATGAGCAGGGTGCTCTCTGAACCGCGTAGCTCTGTGCGTTGAACGTCTGGCATATTCGCCCGCAACGATGCCGCGATGGTGGCAGCCTAGGGTCTCGTCGGCCGGGGGAAGAATCCGGGCCACACGGCATTCTTGGAGCCATCGACGCCGACCGGCAGGCCGCGCGAAGGCTGCTACGGCGGGCTGACAGCTACCGCATTCGGCGGTTCCGACGCACGACCAGAGCTGTCAGACCGAGGACGACCAACCCCGCCAGAACCTCGAGCGGGACCATGTTCGGGAACCCGGCTGATTGGTCAACGACGTTCCGATACAGAACCTCAGCGCCTCGGATAGCGACAAGAATCGCGATGGCGAGCGCGACGAGCACAAGGATTGTCCGCACCGGATGGGCTGCACCGATCATCTGCCGATTGTCCTCTCTGTCTCGTTGACTGCCTGTCGGGACTCCGACCCGGACAACCAAGTTCGGTCGAGATGATCTCGGCAGAACGGGCGCTGCCAAGCAGGATACAGGCCGCCCCACGAGTGGACAGGCTGGCCGAACGGGATAAGCACCGCGCTCTGGGTTCACCATTTGGTCATGGTGTTGCTATTCGCGGCCGGTCGATTGAGTCATGTGGGCAACCATCCCGCACCCCGAGGCTCACGATGACCGCTCAACCACTCCCCGCCCTGACCAGCGGAGACCCTTCAGCCTGGGATCAAGCCCTCTACGCCTTTCTCGTTGAGAAGGGCAACCGCTCCGGTTCGAAGCGAACCGTCGAGAGCTATTCCCGGATGCTCTGGCCGTTCTTCGCCGAACTGGGCAAGACGCCCGAACGGGTGAAGCCAGCCGATGTCCTCGCCTGGGTCCATGGCATCGGCCGCTCTGGCCGGCCACCGTCGTCCACGACGATCGGCGCCCGGATCGCCTGCCTGTCGAGCTACTTCCGTTTCCTGATCCGCATGGGTCTGGTGGTCTCCAACCCCTGCGACGCGGTCGAACGGCCAAGAGCCATTCAGTCGGTTGCCCGCGGATACTCAGCTGAGGAGGTGCGCCGACTCCTGGCTGTCGTCCAGGACAACGTCGCAGGCCGGCGGGACCGGGCCATCCTGTTGACCCTAGTCCTGACCGGCCGCCGCCGGACCGAGGTGATCAGCCTAAAGGCTGGCGATCTCAGTATCGAGGGCGAGACCTACTTCTACGCCTACCGGGGCAAGGGCGGCAAGCGAGGTCGACGGGAACTCCCCCACCCTGCGTATGCAGCCATCTGCGCAAGCCTGGCCGACGCCGGGAAGGAACTGGCCGGTATGGCACCTACCGGGTCGCTCTGGCAGGCTGCGGCCCGACCGGCGGGCGTGACGAGCGGCACGTTCTACGCTCGGTTCCGCCGCTACTTGGCCCTGGCCGGGTTGGCACGGACCGGCATCCACGTCCTGCGCCACACCGCCGCGAAGCTGCGCCGGGACGCCGGCCAGTCGATCGAGGATGTGAGCGCGTTCCTCGATCACTCCAGCCTTGCCGTGACAACGGTGTACCTGCGACGACTCGAAAGCCAGGCCGACATGAGCTGGCGCGAGGTCGCGGAAGCCATCGGGCTGTAGGAGGGAGAGCTGGGCCCCCGCTGCCGAGGGGGTTGGCTACGAGGGCCCAGTGGGAAACGGCCCTGAGGAACGCGGCCGTCTTGCGCGGAAGTCTAGCGTCCAGATAAGCGGCAGATAAGCGGAGCCTGATACGGTCGGTCCGGGTCGGGCTCCGCGCTGTGGCCATGGTCGATGCCGGACGACGGTGAGCGAGCCAGCTGAGCAGGTTGCCCCAGGCGTCCCGACCCAACCGACTCGCAAGGGCCAAGGCCAGCCCGCGTTTGCGAACGTACAGGGCCTCTCCTAGAGCGCCGTGACCACGAAGCTGCGGACGGCAACCTGAACCCGGTTGCTCCATAGCCCCACTGATCCTGGATCCAGGAAGCGTTGGTCAGTGGCAGTCAGCAGACTGTACCCATCAAGGAGCACGCTGAGACTGTTCCCGCGGACCTCAAGCCTATGTGTGTGCCACTTCGTGTCAGCGCTGTACGCGCGCGCCGCCAATGCTCCGTTGCCGCCGGTAGCACTGAGAAACAACTCATGCCCATTTTGGCCCGGGCAGGAGTAGATGCCGGAGGAGACACAAATCCCCGCCTCGTACGCTCCGGGCTGACCCGCCCGGATGAATAGGCCGAAATCGTCCACGCCACTCATGGCGCCCCCATCAGAGAGTCGTACCAGCTGAATCTGAGCTTCTGCGGCGTAGTCGGGGTTCGCAGGAGAGACGGGAGCAAAAACGCTGGGCTGATCTGAATAGGATGATCCGTCGTTCAGCAACTGACCACCTGCAACCTTCCACTCGGGCGAACCCGTCCAGCCGTCCATTCCAGTCGCCCAATCGGCACGATAGAGGATGGTTCCTGGAGAGGCGGGTGACGGCGGACTGGTCACCACGAGTCGGTAGGAAGGCCGGGCAGTGTATCCGGCATCCGGAACTCGATCCGTGGCGACCTGGCCGACTGGGGGTTGGACGGTCGCGGGAGTGTGGCCGAACTCAAGCCCGTGCCCCGTCATGGCCCACACGACGATACCTCCGACAATGACCACGGCCACCGGCTTCAGGAACCAGTTGGAGAAGGTGTCGGAATCGCTCATGGCAGCAGATGATAGTCGGGTTCACGACTGCATTTGGGATCCTGACGAGCACATGGAATCGGGCGCAACCCTGCCGGATGAATTGGGACGAACTGCTGAGCGCTGCTCGGGGGCTGGCCGCCGGGGTCTCTTAGGCATTCGAATGCTTGGCGACGACCACACGTAGCGGTGGCGCGGTCTGTGCGTTCGCCTGGATATGCAGACTAAGTGATGGGGAGAAGCACACGTTTTGGGAGCCGATCGGCCTAATCTCGGTATGTTCGCGTTTGCTTCCCTCGGGGCGCGCCAAGATGGATGTAGCAACCCACCTCAGAACCAGCATGCGGTTACGTGTCCTGCCACAATCACGGCTATGAGCAATCGCGGGCGTTGGGTTGTCATACTGGTCGCGGTCGGCGCGGCCTTGGTTGGTTTCATGGTGGCCGGGCTGGTCGGCGTGCGAGTCAACGATCCGGTAGTGCAAGGTGCAGCCGTCGGGGCATTTGCCGGGGTGGTGGGTGGAGTCCTTGGCGCCGCCATCACTGCTTGGACCACTCACAAGGCGACGCAGGACACGGTCGCCGAGGCCCGGGCCGCACGGGAGGCATCGGTGCGGACCGCCCATGAGGCCCGCGAGGACGCGCAACGCGCCATGTTCGCCGACCGAATGCTGACTTTGGCCTCGCAGCTGATCGAAGATGCCGACAATTACGTTATGGCTGTTCGAACTCTCATCACGTCTGAGGGAAAGTCGAGCATTAACCCTTCGCTCTACCGCAACGCCCTTCATGGAGGAGCTGCCGAGCAGCTGATCATGATGCTGGCCAGTCCGGCTAGCTACGAGGCAATCAAGAAACTCAGGCAGGTCGCCTTGGTTCGCCCTGGGAATCCTGGAGACTCCCGGCGTAGGAATTAGGCAGCGACAGTAGCCGTTAGTTGACGATGGTAAGCCTCCTCGAACTCTGCTGGAGGAACATCTCCGCAGGCGGAATGGAGCCGGCTCTGGTTCCACCAGGAAACCCAGACGGCAGTGGCGAGTTCGACTTCGTCGGTTGTCCGCCAGGTGCCGTGGCGTCTGATCAGCTCGGCCTTGTAGAGGCTGTTGACCGACTCGGCCAGGGCGTTGTCGTAGCTGTCACCTTTGGAGCCGACCCTGTCGTTGTTGCGATCTCATACGACCTCATGCCTGATGTTCTCGAATATGCACAGCGAGTTTCAGCAATCGGGTCGTGTGTTGCCGTAACCCTGCCCGGCGGGCCGAACGCCCGGGCGATTCTCTCGCCGGAGCACGCGATCGGCGTGGCAGTGGCTCTGCGTGACCAGGTGAGGAAGATCGCCCGCAGTCACCGAAGCGCGGACCTGCACCTCTTCCTGGCGGTCCCCGGAGGGTTGGCGCTCTTGCTCGGACATCTGTGGGACCACATGCCGGCAACGCAACTGTACGAGGACCTAGCCGGAGGACGGTACGAGCCGGCATTCCTTATCCGACAGACGGCAATCAGGCCGTAAGGAGAAGGCATGATTACGGCGAAGGTCTCGGGGCGTGCGGGACTGCCAATCTCGGTCGAGCTGGCAAACCAGGCCTACGTGTATCTGATGGACGAGTCGAACCACCGATCATTCCAGAACTCTCGGAACGGGCGCGGCACCGGCGGTTGGTATGTCGAGAGCCCGGCTCAGTTCGTCAAACCAGACGGCAACGATTGGTACGTGGTCATCTATGACCGGAACAACGGTCACCCCGCCTACAAGATCACGACTGGGTAGGTAGGGACGACGCACCGTACCCAACAATCCACGTTTGAGTGGCGAGGAGAGGGATTCGTCGGCGCACGAGATCATCTCAGTGGGTCCACCGCCAGCATTTTGAGCGAGCCGGACAAAAGGCCCTGACCTGGGGATGGCACCTCGATGCCGGCAGTGAGCAGTTTTCGATACCTGCAGCGAAGCTGCGTGCTCGCGGACCTGCAACGGCGGCCATGCCGACCGGCTCGCTCCAAAGGGTGCGATGCCGAGGAGCTTCAGACGGCACCCTTGCCTTCACCAAAGCGAGGCTACCTGTGTGCACTATGGCCCGATAGACAGCCGTTTGGATCTCAGACTTGGCCGAACTCGCTCTTGGCTCTGGGAGGTCCGCCCGGACGGTCAGAGTGTAGAGTGCTCGTGGATAAACAGGGTCTCGCCCGGGTATCGCGCGTGCCGCCAGAGGCTCAAGCACCTCGAGTTCGCAGGCAACGAACCTCTTGCCGCACTCAGGACAGGTGATCGACGTTTCGCCTTCGAGCGTCGCGTATCCATTGATGCAGGGGTGCTGGACGGTCAGTGTCATCACGGTTGGTAGAGGGTCGCCGGGCTCGCCCCAGAGCGACGAAACCGCGCTACTCCCAGAACTGACCGGGACCGCGACGACACGGACGTTAGGCTCTATCGAAATGCCAACCGCACCGGTCTTGGTTCGCACAGGGGTCTGATGCGCCTGAGGCATTTGGGTTTGTACGGGGTGATTGATCGGCCACTGCCGTACTCGCAGGAAGATATTGGCCCACCAGCTCATCTGCTCACCTCCGCTTTCTAGTGGGATGGTCGTGTGCATGCTCCCAGCAAGATAGGGGCTCGTACGCGACTCCTTCTTCATCGATCCAGACCGTGAAGAAACCAGATCCCGCCCAGGTACTACCGGGACCGCGACGGGACCTGTTCCCTCTTCGTGAAGAGGGAACCTCGGTCCGCAAGCCGAACTACCAGCGATTTCATCCTCCAGCGTCGGGACTAGTGGAGGCTCTTCCGCTTCGATCTGGATCGACACCGGTCGGGCGCACTCGATCGGTATCCCTGCCCAGTCTCCAGATGTGGATGACGACGCAGCGAAGTTGGACCGAGCCTTCGCGACTCTGGTCAAGCGTGCGGCACGTCGAAAAGGCACCAGCCGCATGCGCAATCTGAACACTAACCGACCCATTTTCCGTACCTCCGTCCGACCACGAATTGCCGGCGGAGTGCCTGGGCACCAGTTCAGCATCGAAGGCACTCAGCGCGGACCAACGGAGTCATGACACTGCGCAGTTCTCGTCTCACCGAGAAAGCGAAAAGGGTATGGACTGGGGCTATCAACAGATGATCCCCAGACGGCTAAGAAGCTGCCGTACGATGGGTACGAAAAACTGCCCGATAAAGAATCCGATCGTCTGCGACGGCTGGCAGGTTCGGTCTTCGGGACTAAGGCTTGCCTAGGAGGGTAGAGAACACCGGGGCGGACCCGGAGTGGGGAATCTGCGGATGTCTACTTGGGGACCGAAAGCTAGTGGCGGAGCTTTCTAAAGGTCTCCGGGTCGAGTGCGTGAAACCTCATCGGAATTTACCGGTTTCGTCACATTCGACCTCCGCTCAAGGGTCGTCTTCGCTAAACGTGGTCGAATTTACCACCAATGTAACCGTGATGCAACTGACTACTACCCAAATGGCCGCCGATCGGTTGAGTTGGCGGTCGCCTTGCTCGGCGACCCGAGACCCTACTCATCCTTTCGCGCCTGTCGCTCTCGGGTCGCGCGTAGCTAATGTCGGCGCCGCTGGTCGCTCCTCGTGGGCGTCGCCAGCGAGTGCTCGTACTCGTTGGGAATCTCGAACAGATCGTCCGCGGCCCAGGCCCTCACATAGCGACCGGCGGTAATCTGTCGCAGGACGCCGCCCTCCTCCAGGTTGTTGAGGGCGAGCCTGACAGCCTCTGCGGACCCTCCGATCGTCGCATGGGCTGTCGCAACGCTGACGATTGGTTGAGACGGCAGTAGCTCGATCAGTTTGGATGCGGCGGAATCCTTTCGCGTAGAGTCAGCACGACTTCGCCACTCACCGATGAGGGTTCCAATCCGAGTCGCGAGCGCTCCCCACTCCTCTGCGGCACGAACTGCTGGTAGACGAGGACCTTCCGAGCGTCCGCGAGGCATGCGTCGAGGTCTGCTCGATTCGGGGCGCTCACACCTGACCATCAAAGGTCGTGATCTACCCGCCCCGGCTCGACCAGCACCGCGCCCTCGCCGCTGGCTTCCTGTGACTGGGATAGCCGATGCGGCGGTTGCGGTCGAGGCGAAGATCGGTCGGGTCTGTCGACGCCGGTCCTGATCGGAGTTTGGGCCGAGCCAGGTTAGCCCGCCCGGTAAAGGCAAGCGGGAAGGCATCAAGAATTGGGTGCAATCCGGACATGAGCTGGATCGGCGAAGCCGGTAGCTGCGTCCAGGGGGCAATGTCAGACGTATTCGCTCGGCCACGGCACAAGCGCAACTCGTGGACGAGGGTGTACTTCAAGAACAGCTATTGCGTCATGTCAGTGTCCGGCCGGTCAACGTTCACGGATTGCCAGCCAGGCAGACCAACCTCCAACTCCGCACCACGATGCCCCGAGTACCTGGGCGCGTATGTCACTATTGGTCCGCTCACAGCATGCCTTGAGGGATCAACCTGATGACCGTCGCCGACGCACAAGGTCCGCAACGCAACCGCGGCGACTCGGACGAGCCCTCAGGCGTGACCGTGAAGCGAATCATGGTTTTCGTTGGCTATGTGGCCGACGGTTTCCAGTTTCTGGTCGTCGCCGCGATAGTCGGAGGGATCGTACTAAACGCACCTGTGATTCTGGTACCTGCACTGCTGATTGCGGTGATGATTCTGGTTGCGCGTCTGCTGCTGCGTCCTGCCTCCGGCCCAGGATTCTTCGAACGCCGCGCGCTCCAGGGCTACTTTCGTCAGGACCTTAAGGGAACTGTCGCCGACCTATCGTCTGTTATGGCGGACAATGGATTGATTGCTCGGGAGGAGATGGGCTATCCAGATTCGCTCTACGTCGAGCCGACATATGCACTCGTACGGGCAACGAAGCCGCCGGCCGGCAAGTTTCTTGACTGGATCGCCGCCGAACTTAATGGCGCACGAAGCGTCCTCTTGTTGGGAGATGCCGGTGAGGGCAAGACGCTCACCTGTCGTCTCATTTACCGACAGCTGGCGCGACAGTTCTGCGCTCATCCGCGCCAGAGCCCTATTCCGGTCTTGATCTCGCTAATCGATGCAAGGGGCCGGTTGTCGGACGAGGCTTCGCCTCGGGACCCACTCCACGCCATTGCCCGCCTTATCAAGGATGACGGTGCCAGATTGCCCATCAGCGAGGGCCGCCTTCTGGCGTTCATGCGTCGCAGCAGAGTCGTACTAATCATCGACGGGCTCGATGAACTCTCGGTCGTTGGGGCCACCACGCCCGTAGGATTGCCGCGAGCGCTGGAGTCTGCGGTCCGGCTGCCAACAGTCCTCACATGTCGCCGCGCCTTCTACGACTTCAACCTTTCCGGCTCGCATTCCCTGCGATCAATCGGTTCCGTGGCCGCCTTGAAGGGTGTTGAGTGGGCCACGGAGGGCAAGAGCTTCGTCAGGAAGTACTGCAGCGAGTTCGGGTTGCCTTCAGCGGACGCGGTCATCTCGTTGATCGACGCGTCGCCGTCCTTGCTAGATCTCGTGACGAGACCGTTGACCATGTTCATGGTCACAGACGTTCTTAGCCATCAGCTGGCCAATTCGAAATCTGGTGAGCCGGCCGAGGCCGAACGGTGGACGATGACCAAGGTGTACCAGGGATACACAACTAGATGGCTCGATAGAGAACGAGACAAAGGCGCGCTGCTTTCACGGGTCGAGATGGAGAGCCTGAGCGAACTCATCGCATGGGACATATACGACGCCGCGGCTAGGTCCGGACGCGCTTTCGGACAAATCCTCGCGAGCGAGGTGCTGATTGGCGAGAAGAGCCTCACCGAGGTAGTCAAGCAACTCGACAGCCAGCTGCCATTCGAGACCGTCTATGGCCAGGCGACCACACGCCTATTCCTGGTCAAGGCTGCGACCGAGGGCTACTTCAGGTTCGCGCACAAGTCCTTCTACGAGTACTTTGTTGCCAAATACGTGCTGACCGTGCTGGGACGTAGCAAGAGCAGTCAGCCAGCCTCCCGGGCTGTCTTGAAGTCCCCCCTTCCCGACGAGATGATCTACTTCGTGCGCCAGATGTTAGCCCAGACCGCATTGGTAGAGCGAGAAAGGGTGTCGGTGCGTGACCACCTGTTCGCGGTGGCTGAGGCCCATATGACCTCAGAGAATGATCGCGATCGAATGGCCAGACAGCAGGCCGCGAATCTCCTGCCACTGACACTGAGGCTGGACAAGGCAGGTCGGGAGCGTCTCATGCGCACATACCGGACTGAAACGGATCCCTTTGTCCGCCGGGGAATCGCAGTGGGGTTTGCCCTTCATCTGGAAGAGGGTTCCCTTATCGACGAGTTGATTGCCGACTTCGATCGAAACCCAGACGCCCTCCAATACCACCTCGGCTACAACCGTGTCTATTACGGTGACCAGGCGGTCGGAGAAACCGGCTGGAAAGACGATGGCACGCCACAATGCGAACGGATATTCCGAGCGACTTTGGCCCAACTGCGCCGGCCAGAGTACTCAAGCCTGTGGCCTATGTCCGTGAGGACCGCATACGTTCTTCTGAGCAATCCGAGTCGAAACATGTGGCTCGCAGCACACATGGACATGCGCGAAAGCCTGAACTACTTGGCCTCGTTCCTGCAGAGTCACAAGGACTCCCCGCGGCCCAGCCTGGCCAGAGAGTGCCAGAGTCTGGCGGCCTTCATGGGCCATGCACCCTCCGCCGGCGATCCGTCGGAGGGTGCCGCCTAGGATCGCTTGCGCCAATCCAACGGCGTCATGTGCGGAGACGGTGGACACCGCCCGCCAGGGCCTCCGTCAACCAGCCCGGCACCACGATCCGGCACTTGGGAACCGCCGGTTCAAATCCCGTCGCGCCGACCAGTCCCATCACTTGTTGCATCGGCAACAACCCGGCTTTCACCAACGCCTGGCCCAACAGCCAGGCGTTTTCGTTGGGGCAGGGTGGATCGCGGCCATCTCCAGCCCTCGAACATCGAGTCGCGCGAGGATCGTCATCGAGAAAGGCATCCAGGTCAAGGACACGATCGGCGTGATGAGGAAGAGGAAGAGGAAGATCTAGAGGTAGCCGCCCTGACGAAAAGCTCGCTTCACCAATCGCCACGTCGCGGGAAAGTCGGGGGCGCCGGGGCCAACCTGATTGCCCAAACGGTCAGCCCAGGTCCTTGCCAGGACCGGTTCGCGACGATCCAGCCGCTCTGCCAGCGAGGTGGGGTCAAGGTTCTTGTGCTCGGCCTTCCGCACGAAGATGCCGCGAGCACGAGCCGGAAGATGTCGATCGTCGGTCGCTAACATCGCAAGGTCGTACACGTCACGCGGCTCAGCCCGCTGAAGGAGCGACCTGGTCTTCTCGCCCCAGATCTCCATCAGAGAGTACGCGTTAACTCCGAACGTGCCGTCGGCAATGTCCGTGTAGTCGGACAACAGCGGGCGAGATACCACCTCGTCTTCGATCCGTTCGTCGAACGCCACATCGACCTTGACGGCCTTGTTCCGCAGCGCGCCGAGAGGACCTCGGAACGAGAGCCATCCCTTCTTGTCGGGGCTGTCCTCATCCGCCGACGTCGTGACTGTGAGTCCGGACATGTCCTGAACCCAGGCGCCCCAAGATCCAAGGATCTCGATCAGAGGAGGCGCAGTCGAGCCTATTGGTAGCGTGAAGTCCAAGTCCTCGGAGTATCTGTAGCCGCGGAAGTAGCACCGACGGAGACACGTGCCGCCCTTGAAGACGAGCCCGTGGCCGGTCTGTGAACTTGCGGCGAGCATCCAGGCGAGCACGTAGTCGCGCTCCTGAGTGCGTTCGTCCACGCCGCTTTCCCGGGCCAATCGTTGGATCTCCGGACGTCCGATCATGTTGTTCCCGCCTCCGCGAGTTCCGCCCTGTCGAAGTTGACGCGAACTCCCCAGACGCGGTCGACCACGCCATCAACAGGAAGGTCTGGGTCGAGCAGAACGGGCGAGCGTCGGGCGTCCGACATCTGCTCCCGCAGGCCCATAGTGACGAGATCGCTATGCGGGAGGCTCATCACGTCAATCAGGAGCCCGAGACGGCGACGGACCGCGTCGATGCCCAGGCGCTCCGTGTGATCCAGCAGTCGATGCTCATCCAGGTCCGGCCAGGCCCGGCGAAGAACACGCGCCACTTCGGCGATGCCACCACCGTGGCGAGGGAGGTGGAGGCAGTCGAGGATGGTGCGCTCAGGGTCGCTGACGGTCAGGGCCCTCTCGCCGATCCAATGCTTCGCGAGCCCCCAGTCGAACCTGTGAGGTGCCATCTCGACGAAGGTGACCCGATCTCGGGCGGTTGCCGGAGCCCAGCGATATGTCCGCGGAACAGCGATCCAGAGCCTGTTTCGAACAGGATGCTCAGTCCAGTCACGGATCTCGCAGGCTGAGCGGAAGGCAACGTAGTACGGCTCTTGCATCCACTCGGTCAGAGCGGCAAAGCGATCAGGCTCGAAGGGGGCGTCGCGTGTAGCCCAGAGGGGTGCGATTTCGAACACCCCGCTGCGATGCCTCACGACCCAGCCACGAAACACAAGGTCGGACAGCATCGCCGTTGCGGCCGGGGAACTCAGTCCGAGGTAGACGGCCGCATCAGCCAACGTGAACACGGGCGGCGTGCCGGCCGCGAAATGCGCGACCAAGTCTGCGGCACGACCCTGTAGGTGTTTCCTGTTTCCCATGCACCAAGTGTCCAAGGATTATAGGCTCAGGTCAATACCTTCCTTGGACATTAGGTGCGTCAAGTCGCTTCCAGCCCTCACGCCACATGTACAAGGATTGTCTGCTCCAAGCCGTGGATACCTTGGACATTCAGTGCGTGCTGACGATGCCGTGACCGAGACTGGGGCGGTGCGCGGGGATCGGACGGCCCGGGGTGTCGAGCCAACTGGTCCCCTCGGCTCGCCTATGAGTGGCATTCATGCCGCTGCGCACCTTCACCCGTATAGTGTCGGCTCTACTCCTCTCGCACCGTCTTGACGCAGCTGCGCTGACCGCGCCTTGACGTTGCTCGCCAAGAGTCGGCGCCCTGATCGGCATCCGCCTTCGACCTGCATGGTGTCCAGGAAGTCGAAGCCTGGTCGCCCATGCGATCGCGAGGATGGCGTCGAGGACCGATTAGAACCGCGCTTCTTACTCGCGTTCCGCCTTAGATTCTTAGGTTCCGGCAGATCGCCTCTGGGTGGGCGTACTGGTTGGTTTAGCACCGCGCTTCTCGGCCGTCCCAACGGCCCCTGGACGGGCCGCGAATCTTTCACGAGCGCCGCATAAACCGGTTGCGAAGCTGACGCTGTAACGCGAATGACACGCCCTCACGCAGAGCGTGTAAGTGGACACGAAATGGGGGTTATGAGCGTGAATCCTACGAGGAGAGCACCGCGCTCAGCAGCTTCTGACTTGGAAGGCTGACGCTCTACCGACTGAGCTACTCCCGCTCGATGGGCGCCGGCGCCACAAGCCGAGACTACCATGCTCGCGCGGGCTTCGTCTGCAAGCTGGGGATTAAGGAAGGAGTCGACCCAGCCGCAGCGCGCAGCGTCTCCGGGTCGCCGCGGACGGCCGGCGCGGAACCACACGGCCGGCGTCCGCGTCAGGTACTCACACGAAGGCGCCACTCGACCGGCGCCAACCGAACCGAATGAGGCAACCATGCGCAAGCTCGTTTCGCTATTGGTCATCGCGCTGCTGATCGCGATGGCCGCGGCCTGCACAACATCCGGCGCGTCTACGAGCCCCAATGCGAGCGGCGGCGACTTCTCCCCATCAGCCCGCGCGAACGGCCACCACACGGTAACGGCAGACCCGAAGACGCCGATTCTCAAGATCACCAACTCCGGCGGCCTCGCGCCTCCCGGCTATCAACTTACGGAAGTGCCCATCTTCGCCCTCTACGGCGACGGCTGCGTCATCGTCCGTGGCGCCGTCGATGCAATGTACCCGGGTCCACTTCTCCCGAACCTTCGCGAACTTCGTGTCACCCCGGATGACATCCAGAAGATTCTCGCCGCCGCCGAGACTGCCGGTCTCCTCGGCCCGGACGCAAGCTACGAGCAGCCGGGCATCGCGGACGCCGAAACGGTGGTCTTCAGGACGACGGCCGGGGGCGCCACCCACGTTGTGGACGCCTACGCATTATCGGAAGCGGTCGGCGGTCCGGCAGGTCCCGACGAAGCCGCCCGAACCAAGCTCCGCGACTTTGAGGCCCATATTCTGAACCTGGCCGGCCTCCTCGGCCGGGCTATCAACGACGCTTCCTACCAGCCAACGTCGATGCGGGTCTTCGCGCAGTCGGCCTCGGCGACGACCCAATCCGGCTTGACCCCGCAAGAGCCAGCCTGGCCCCTCACCCAGGACCCAGCCATCGCCGGTCAACCGAGCATCGTCCCGGGAGTCCGGTGCATCGCCATAGACGGCGAGGACCTTGCGAGTTTCATGGAAGCAGCCAAGACCGCCAGGTCGAACACGGTATGGACCGCCCACTCCGGCCGTTACTCGGTCACCGTCCGCCCGCTTTACCCGGACGAATCCGGCTGCCCCTCGATGGCAGACTGACCCTGCCCTACGAACGGCCCGGGCGTCTCACCGCTACGCCAGGCAATCGGCACGGCGGTGGGGTCGGTCTCGTCGTTGAGAGTGGCCAACGCCTCGGCGATGCGAGCTTCGTCCGTCACATCAAGATCGACGAATCGGAATGCGACAACCTGCCGGCGGTGAGTCGGGTCGTCGGGATCGTCGCTGAGGCGGACGACCTGCGCCCGGCAGTCGAAAGGATCCGTCGGCGTAAGGAGCAGCGAGACTTCCATCTGATTTCCGACGGAGATCGGCAAGTTGGTCACGCAGTGAAAGCCGCCGACGCTGATGTTGGTCGTGCGCGCCGGTATGGCGGTACCTTCGTAGTCGGGGTGAAGGTATGCCGGGATAGCGAGCGAGACGCGGCTGTTCGCTCGGCGAGAGTGGTCGGCCCACGCCGCCGGACGCCAAAGCCCGGCGATCCGGCCGGCGCCGCCGATCAGGCGACGGACCGTGGTATCGGCCGCCAGGCTCTGTTCGTCGGCTCGACGCAGGATCACCCGAACCGGCAGACCGGCCGACAGGAAGTCCGCAAACCGACCGAGGGCAATCCACACTTCGTCGTTCGTGAGATTTGCAATCGTGCCGTTGTAGACGTGCGCATGCGGCCCCAGCACAGTCTCAAGCGTCACCCGATCCATGATCTCGGGCTCGTTCGAGAACTCACTCACGCCGGACTCCGATATGGATTTGGTGAGACGTGAGCTTAGACGATCCGCAGGCGTGGCCGCAGCCTCGGAGGCCGGCTCACCAGATGCCACTGCGGACGAGCTGCTCACCCCAGGCCACGAGGACTCCCGGCGTTTCTTGGCGCACCTGCGTCCAGCCATGCGGCTGCACCGAGTCGATCGCCTGGAAACTAAGGCCGGCCTTGTTCAGGATCTTCTCGAAGTAGGCGGCCTGCCCGCCCATGAAATCCGTTCCGGGCCGAGCCACGATGATGAAGAACATCTTGCTTCGGTCGGCCACCGGGATCTGAGGGGCCAGAATATCGGGCGAATGAGCGTCGATGTCCGCCTGGTCGCGATACGGCCGCTGAGAGTTGGTTCCGGCCGACGCGGCCACGTAGTACCCAGAGAACGCGATAGTGGTGCTGAAAACGTCCCGATGGCGAAGGCCGATCATGGCCGCGCAGAAGCCACCTTCGGAGAAACCCATGATCGCTCGGGCGCGGGGGTCTTCCATGGTTCGATAGTGCCCGTCCACATAACCGACCACGGTCTTGGAAATGAAGGTCTCCATGGACTGTGTTCCGTTGTACATGTCGACACATTCCGAAGGAGCAATCACTGCGCCGATCTCCGAAATGAAGACCACGATCGCCGCAGGCATCGCCCCGGTACCGATTTGGTAGTCCAGGGCCGAGATCACCGACGTTGCAGGACCCCACAGGCTCAACGGCGTCGGCGCCTCGTAGAGGACCGGGTAGCTGAGCCCCGAACCATCGTAGCCCGGCGGGGTGTAGATGTTGATTTCCGTCGTGTCCCCGTTTACCCACGGCGCGGGTAGTTTCGCTGTCTCAACGCGGCCTGAGCCGGAAGGTTTCCAGGCCAGCCAGGGCTTTGTGCCGGGCGCGGCGGAGATGCTCGGGGTGGGAGTCGGCGTCGGCGACGCGGAGTCATTGGGACCTAGTGAAGCCGCAACCGGCGTGGGGGTGGGAGTCGCCTGAGCACCCGCGCCGGAGACCGGATAGGAGACCTGCGGGACAAGACCCTGCCCCTGATAGCCTCGGAGCATCAGGGCGTCGGGCGTCATGTTGACCATGTCTCCGAACGTCGGCACGGAGACGGCGAGCAAGACGAGTACCACAAGCATGGCGACAGGCCGGCGTACCAACGCAAGGTCCAGACGGCGCGAGCCTGACAGGCTCCGCAAGGCCAGCCCCGTCGCGATCAACCCGGGCCTGAGCGCGAGCGCCAGCGTGGTGCCGACCCATGCGGCCACAACACCGATAACCGCCAGGGTCACCAGCGTCACAACCCAGCCGCGCGGATCAAAGGAGCCCGTGGCTCCGGAGGAGGCGAGGGCATTCCGTGTCTCGGTCACGAGTGTCTGGGTGAATACGGCGCCCGTTGCGCAAGCGCCGAGTAGGGTGGCAAAGCCGCCCCGATTTGTGGCAGCCGCGACCGCCCACGCCACCATCGCGGCCACGACGAGAGCCATAATCAGCTGAGCTCGGTCCGGGTCAAATCCCATGGCCACCAGGGTGAGATCCGTGGACTCGACGAGACCATTGGGCAATGAAGCCACGAGCACCATGCCCACCGCGATCACGATGCCGACGGGCAGCCACGCGATCTTCCGTAGGGCAGGACCGCGCTTGCGAGCACCAGCGCTGAAGGCCTGGATAGCCGCCCGCACAGAGGCGAGAAGGCCAGGCCGAGCGGGGCCGTGCGGCGACAACGGCGCCGCCTCGGGATTCTCAGACAGCGGTGACCCTTCCTCCACGCCGGACGCAATATCGGCGTCGGCGCTGGCCTGCACCGCCTCCGATGCCGCCTTCTCTCGAGTTGGCTTCACGAACACAGCCTCTTTGGGGTCATGGCGGCGAGGGTAGCATCAGCAGCCAGATTCCTGCATTTGAGCACTGGAAGCCCAGGACTCACGCGGCGGCAACGCGCCCGGTTACGCTTCTGGCGACTCTCCGCCATCCGGGGAGACGGAATGCATCCGCAATATGAATCCGTAGCAGCCCGATCGTGAAGCCGACGATGTCGCGTCGACGACGAACGGCACCGTAACGCGGGATCCAGTAGGGATCGAACTTGTTCTTGAAGCGATACAGGCCGTTGACGTCATACCAGCGGCCGACGAGCTTGCCGCCGTAAGCGAGCAAACGTTCCTCAAGACCCGCGCTCGACATATCGAGGCCACCGAGTGGAGCCAGGCCGAGCGAAAGGGTGTTGGCCCCGGAGGCCTTGAGAGCAGCGGCCGCCTCAGCGATGGTCGACTCCACTGCTCCCGGGGGGCCATCGGGCGACCGTCGCATCAAGTCCAGAACCCATCCGCCGTCCACACCGGTCCTGCGGAATGTGGTGTACGCCAGCGCCTTCCCGGTTGGACTCACGGCAACCGAGACCGGCTGCCAGCCCAGCGAGACTCGATCGAAACCGCTGATCGTGAAACCCATCTGGGGTCCGGCCTTCTTGCGCCAGACGGCATCAATTGCGGCCAGTTCGTCGATAAGCTGGGTCTCCTCGGCCGGAATTCCCTTCGCAAACCACCGGAAGGTAACTCCGTCCTTGCGACACCGGGTGATCGTGTGGCGCAGGTTGGCTCGCTTGGATCCCGACGTATCGAAAGTCGGCAGGCTTATAAGAGCTTCTTCACCCACCTTGAAGACCCGGAACCCGGCATCTGTCAGGGTGGGCCGTCCCGCCGAGCTTGCCTGGTAAACAACCGGCAGGCGATCCATCTTCCGGCAGTGAACAAGGAAGTCATCGAAGACCGCGGGCTCGGTGCCGGGCTTGCCGATGAGGTCACCGAGCACTACAGCCGTCCGGCCGGCAAGTCCATAGACCACCACCCCGTCGGCGTTCTCAGGCGAGAATACGAGCTTGTCCTCTCCGAGCTGGAACGGCAGCAGCGCGCCGCAGCCGTAGCGTTCAGCGATTGCTCGCGCTCGTGCACGAGTCGTCGGATCGGCCGGTGGCTCGGGCACACGGCCCAGCACGCCGAATGCCGCCAACACGATCGGCAGGCGCGATGCCAGAAGCAGAAGACCCAGAATGGCATCGCGGCTGGTGTGCTGGAGAACGCGGCTCGACGTATCGTCACTCATGCCTAGGGCACTGCCGATGGCGCTGGTGATGTCACCAAGAGCGCTGAGCGGAAGAGGCCAATCACCGGTAGTGGCGATGATGAGAGACGTCTCGAGAGCAATTACCAGAACCGCCAAAACGACCAGTGCAATTATGAATCTGCGCCAACCGATGGCTGTCTGAACGATGTAACGGCGCCGATCTGCAAGCAAGATCGCGAGCAAACCACCGACGACGATAACGCCGAGGGGGTGCGAAAAGGCCCTGGCCTGCGCCAACAGCGATGTCGAAAGAGTAGCCATGGCCAACCACCAGGCCACCGACTTGCCTCGGATGAGACCGATTGTCAGGGCCGCCAGACCGATGGCCGAGAGAATTGCAATCAATGGGTCCGCGTCGGCCGGATCGACGGGCAACACCCAATCCCACTGGCTGGCGAGCGGCCGCAGAAACTCGAAGAAGTACGCCAGGGCGGCGATGGCGCTTCCGGCCAGCAGGATCGCCGGAGCAGCGCCCGAGACAGAGCGGGCGAGACGAATGGGATATCGCCCTCGCTCGAGGGCTTGGGCTTGCATTGTCCAAGTCACGGCAAAATCCTGGAGCCCCGGACTTTACGCTAGTCTCCGGCCCTCTACTCCTCTAGACGCGCAGACTACCCTATTTGACGCGCCAGCGGACGAAAAAGCTCACAGAATGCTTACCCGGCAATGCCCTCATCCGCCGGCCGTCATGCCTTTGCCGGCCCCTCCGGCCACGCGCGCCGACGACCGCTCGTGTACCGTCACGCTGTTCCGCATATGTGAGGACGGCGTGGCTCAGGACATCATCGAACTTGCGAATGGCGGCTGGCAGCGCCACGACTTCTACATGCGCCTCGCGCTGGTCGTGGAGTCCGGCGCCAAATGCTTGGGTTCACACGTGGGCGCGGTGATCGTCCGCGACGACCGAGTCCTTGGGAGTGGCTACAACGGGACCCCGGCCGGCTATCCAAACTGCACGGAATCGGAACGTGGCTGCCGCCGCTGCGCCCTCCGGATTGAGCGACCGGACCAGCAACTCGCAGGCAAGCTCTACGACATCTGCCTCTGCGTCCACGCCGAGCAGAACGCGATGGCCACCGCCGCGCGCTTCGGCACCGCGATCGACGGCGCCATTCTCTACACCACTCTCCAGCCCTGTTTCAACTGCCTCAAGGAGCTGATGCAGGTCCGGCTGCGCGGCGTGATCTTCCTGCGCGAGTGGAAAGCCGGGCATCCGGAGTACGCGTGGGTGTCGGAAGAATATCAGCGGCTCGTGGACCACTACAGGTCCAAGGGCAACGTCTTCGCCCGGCTGGATCAGCAAGAAACTCTGGACGCCGTACAGGTGGAGATCGGCCACCCGGTCTAGGAGTGTTTGAACAACGGGCGCGCCGACGAAGTCTATGTAGGTGACAGGCCGGGCAATCGGATCCTTCCGAGAAGTGCGGCCGCAAAGGGAGCCAGACCAATGGCCAACACCATCGTTCCTGCACAGGCCACCCATTGGGGACCAACCGACATTGGGCCCGCACTTCTACTTGGGATGGCGATTGCGCTCGTACCGCTGGTAGTGGCGATCTGGCCCAAACTGGTGGCGTTCCGAGCGACGCTCCAGCGCGGCGGCGGTACGCTTCCGGCGGGAGTCACGCCGTTTACTGCGGCGGAACTGAGCGGTCTGAACCCGATCCAGCAGCTGACAACTGGCCTGATGTGGCTCATTGCGCGCGATCCGGGCAGGGCCGGCCCGATCGACGAGGCGGCCAACGCAGTGCCGGCCACGATCGGCGCCAACGCCGAGACCTTCCTCCGAGACACGCTCTGCCCGCGCGGAGCCTTCGACACAGGAGCCCGGGACGAAGCCCTGCACCTGGTTGCCGCCAATGGCCCGTCGCACCACGACCTGAGCCCCGTGATGGCGGGTCTGAGCGAGTCTGCGAAGGGCGACGGATTGAACCTCGGGCTGCTGCGCAACAGCCGGCTGATAGGCCGCGCAATCCTGGCTCTGGCAGTTGGGGAAGTCGCCTTCTCATTCATCATCGAGGGCAGCGCCTCCGTCAGCCCGGCGCCGTTTTTCGGCGGCCTGTTTACGGCCTACATAGCCCAGCACGTTGACCCTCGATCCACGGCCGGAGCGCGAGTCAGTGGCGATCTCCGCCGCCTGCGCTCGACCCTTCGGAAGGCGGCGCTCGCAACGGGTTCGATCGATGTCGCAGCCGTTCAGGCCTTCATCCCGTCGGCCGAGACTACGGCCGAGGCAGAAGTCTGGGCCGTCGCGATCGGTTGCCGGACGACCGATTCGGAGAGGATCGCAACTCGACTCCGGTCGCTCGTCCACGCCGAGGCGGGCCGCCCAGCCAGGATCAGATACACCGAGCAGGTGCTCATCATCGGCGGAAGAACGGCGGACGATCTGGCGGCCAGACTTGGGCGAGCGGGCGGCCGGCGCCGCGGGCCGGACGGAGCAGCGCTTCCGCTCTGGTAGCTCAGGAAATCGCGATCATCCGCTCCAGGGCCAGCCGGGCCTTGGCCGCGGTCTCCACGGGAACCTCAATCTCGAACTGGCCGAGCTTCAGCGCGTCGCGCAGCTTCTCCAACGTGGTCAGCTTCATGTACTGGCAGACCGCCTCGCGATTTACGGGCACGAAGCGCTTGCCTGGAGCCTTCTGCTCGAGCCGATGCAGAATGCCCACTTCTGTCGCGATCAGGAATGTGTCCTTAGCGGAGGCTTGGGCGTAGGTGACCATCCCCTCGGTCGAGAGGATGTGGACATCGTCGCCGGCAGCTTCCAGCACCTGGCTGGTACAGCCGCATTCCGGATGGACGAGCAGGTCGGCGCCAGGCAGATCGCGATGCCACTGCTCCACGTCCGCGGGTCTGATGCCCGCATGAACGTGGCACTCGCCGAGCCAGATATGGAGCTTGCGGCCGGTCACGCGCTGCAGCCACAGGCCGAGGAACATGTCCGGCAGGAAGAGGATCTGCTTGTCTGTCGGCACGGCATTGATGACCGCCCGGGCGTTGCTGGAGGTACAGCAGTAGTCGCTCTCGGCTTTGACCGCGGCCGTGGTGTTCACATAGGAGACAACCACGGCGCCGCGATGCTCGGCCTTCCAGTTGCGAAGTTGCTCCGCCGTGATCGAGTCGGCGAGGGAGCAACCGGCCTTGAGATCCGGCAGCAGAACGCGTTTGTCCGGCGAGAGGATCTTGGCCGTCTCCGCCATGAACGAGACACCGCAGAACACGATCGTGGACTCGGGCGCGGAGGCGGCCACGCGCGAGAGGTTGAGCGAGTCGCCGACGTGATCCGCCACGTCCTGGATCTCGGCCCGTTCATAGCTGTGGGCCAGGATCACGGCGTTGTTCTCGCGAGCCAGTTCGCGGATCTCGGCCTGGAGAGCCGGGAAGGTGGCTGGGTCGCCGGGGGGCGGGACGGTGACGGAGCCGGGGCCGAAGGCGGCGACAGGGTCTTCGTCGCGGGTCACCTCGGCGGGGGCGATCGAGCCGACCGCCGCAGCGCCCGACTGTTCGGCGACGCTCATTCGGAGACCTCGAGTGAGACATCGATGCTAGGGGCAGAGTGAGTGAGGGCGCCCATCGAGATGAAGTCAACGCCCGTTTCGGCGACTTGTCGCAGGTTCGAGAGAGTGATGCCGCCGGAGGCTTCGGTTCGAGCTCGGCCGGCGCAGATGGCCACGGCTTCCCGAAGCTCCGCGAGCGACATGTTATCCAGCAGGATGCGGTCGACGCCGACTTCGAGGACGGCGCGGACTTCGTCGAGGGTGTCGGCTTCCACTTCCAAGCTCAGCTCCGGATGAACCTCGCGGAGCTTGGTCGCGGCCGCGACGACGCCGCCGGCCAGGCGCTTGTGGTTGTCCTTGACGAGCATCGCCTCGCTCAACTTGGAGCGATGGTTGGTGCCGCCGCCGCATCGAACGGCGTACTTCTCCAAGGCGCGGAGTCCAGCCGTGGTCTTGCGCGTATCCAGCAGAGTGGCTCCGGTGCCCTCCACCTCGGCGACGCAGCGAGCGGTCAGCGTGGCGATGCCGGAGAGTCTGCCCATCAGATTGAGCGCGGACCGCTCGCCGGAGAGCAGGGCTCTTGCCGGACCGGTGATGCGAGCGATCTCACTTGGGACGGTGGTGATGCGATCGCCATCCGCCGCAGAAGGCGTGACGACGACGGCCGAATCCAGCGCCGCGAAGACGGCCGAAACAACCGGCAGGCCACAGACGACGCCCGGCTCCTTTAGCAGAAGCGAGAATGTGGCCTGGATCTCCGGGCCGAAGAGGCCGTCTGTTGTGGGATCGCCCAGAGCGAGGTCTTCGGCGAGGGCCGCAGCCACGACGCGATCCAGGGCATGGGACTCCGGCGGCCGGATCTGGCGGTGGGCGGCGCGCGCTGCACCGGGCCAGTTTGCACCGGGCTGGTTTGCGCCGGTCGGCGTACCCGCGTTTTCCGAAACCATCAAGTCCATTGCTCCAGAGAGAGACCTCGGCCGGGCCGCAGGACGAAATGCCCTTCGAAGGCTGGGTCCGTGGCCGGCTCATCGATACGGTAGTGGACACCGCGGCTTTCGACTCGGGCGAGAGCGAAACGGGCCACCAGGGAGGCCACCGGGTCCGGACTGGTCGCCAGTTCGGCCAGCCCGGCGGGATCGCGCATAACGCCGGCCTGATGCCAGACCTGTTCGCGAAGGGAGTCCGAGGCGACACGCTCAGGCGGCAGCGGCAGGCCGCTGAACCCGGCGATATTGTCGACCGATGCCGGGAGTGGGGACTCATCGACCGCAGCCAGGGCGGCGCGTCGCCCGAACACCAGACACTCGAGCAGCGAGTTGGAGGCCAGGCGGTTGGCCCCGTGAACTCCGGTGGCGGCGCACTCCCCCGCCGCGTACAGACCCGCAATATCCGTGCGGCCGATCAAGTCAGTCACGATGCCGCCGATCGTGTAGTGCGCCGCCGGCGAAACCGGAACCGGCTGCAGAGCCGGGTCAAACCCCGACTTCTCGATCTCGGCCATCAAGCCGGGGAAGCGTCCGCGGTCGATCGAGCGGAGGTCCAGAAAGACCCGGCCCTTGCGGACCAGGGCGCGCGAGACCTCGTCGCGCGGGGCCAGTTCGTCCACGAACCGTTCGCCGTTCTCGTCCAGGAGCTTGGCGCCGTCGCCGCGCAGGGCCTCGGTCAGGAGCAGCCGCGATCCCACCAGAACCGTGGGGTGAAACTGCATAAACTCCATGTCCGCGATCGCAGCGCCCGCTGCCATGCCGATCGCCACGGCATCGCCGATCTGGCCGGCCGGGTTGGTGGAACGCGACCAGAGCGCCGCGGCTCCACCCATCGCCAGAATGGTGGCCCGGGCCAGCATCGGCCCTTCCGGCGTCATAACGCCGAAGCAGCGGCCGTCCGCCACGAGCAGCGAGAGAATGGCAGTGGCTTCGCATGTGGCAATCCGAGACGAACTTGCCGCACGGCTGCCCAGCAGGCTCGTGACCGCCCAGCCGGTCGCGGCGCCGTCGACGCTGGACACGCGCCGCCGCGAGTGCCCACCCTCGAGACTCATCTCCCGATCGAACGGGACACCCATGGCAATCAGTTCGCGGACCCGTTCCGGGCCCTCTTCCACGAGCACATGGACGGCGCTGGGCCGGCATAGTTCACGCCCCGCTCGCTCAGTGTCAATCGCGTGCAGGGCCGCTGTGTCGTCATCGCCGATAGCGCCCGCGATCCCGCCCTGGGCATGCCAGCTGCTCGAATCGGGGGCATGGCCCTTGGTCAGCATCTGAACGTTGGCCCCGCGCTCGGCCGCAGTCAGGGCCGCAGTCAGCCCGGCCGCGCCGGTCCCAACGACGAGAACGTCGCATGGCTTTGTGGACATCTGGGTAGTGACGATCCTCTGACGGCCACCGGCTCGGTGGCACTCCCCCACCTTACGCTATCGGCGGGCAGTCGGCCTGTCCTTAGGCGCCGGACCGGCCCGAGGCGCCGTCCGCAGAGATCTCGCGTATGTACGCGTGGTGCGAACAAGAATCCGGGGGTGGACTCGACCGGGACCCCACCCCGGCCGCCGGTAGCCTGGTGCCGTCGATTTGACGCTCTCTAGTGTCGCGATTCGGAAGTGTCTGGCCCTTGACGGTCGGACGCCCGAGAGCGCTCGATGGTCCACGAACCGGCTACGGATTAGTGCAACGCGACACTAGTGTCCCGGTCCGGATACCGCCGACTCGCGAGCGCATCGCGTCCCGCCGACTCTGTTCGGGCCAACCATGTACGCAAGGCGCGTCCATGCGCGGGATCGCCCCGATCGGCCGCGTGACATCCGGCCGGCCGCTTCGCCCCAGCCGCCTCAACCCACCGCCCCGTCAGTCCAGCTCCGCCGCCATCCGAACGTTGAACTCGCGGAATCCCTCGGCCTCGAAGAAGCCGCGCGCCTCCGAATTGGCCGCCCAGGTGTTCAGCTCTAGGCGCCTAATTGCCAGCGACGCCGCGTGTTCGCGTATGGCTGTCATCAGCCGGTGGCCGTGGCCGCGCCCTCGGACAGCCGCGGCCACGCAGATCTGGTGGACACAGAGAACTCGAAGCGCGACCCGATACGCCGTCTCCTGCCGTTCGACAACGACTGCCTGGGCATAGCCAACGACCCGGTCTCGATCGAGGGCAACCAGCACCAAAGCATCCGTCTCGGCCAGCCATTCCTCGTAAGCCGCTCGCGTCAGCGTCCCCTCCGACGGCGGCTTGAACAGGGCCGGGTAATGATCCGCGTGGAACTGCTGGACTTCTCTATTGAGGGCGGCGACGGCTCCATAGTCGCCTGGTCGCGCCGCTCTCACCGCGCTACGGTTGCGTTCTGTGCTCACGCCGCAGCGAGACGGCGCGCCTGTATGACGCGGCATACTGCTCAGCCGGACCAGCCTCCCAGGACCAATCGATAGCCATGCCGCGATCCTGGAGCGCGGACCAGGCCTCGCCGCCGGCCCGGAAGTGAGCCATCGCCCGCCGACAGGCGTCGATGAGAGCCCGGGGTGTCGCAGCGCCATGAACAAAGCCGGTCCCGGCGGTCGGATACTCATCGACATCCACCACTGTGTCCGCCAGGCCGCCGGTCTTACGAACGATCACCGGCGTACCGTATCGCATCGCGATCATCTGTCCCTGGCCGCAAGGCTCGAACCGCGACGGCATCACGTACAGATCTGAGCCCGCGTATATGCGCCGCGCCAGCGCTCGGTCGAATGCCTCCGACACCGCGATGGACTTTGGATGAGCCGCGGCCAGGTCCTTCAGCTCACCGATGAGCTTGGGGTCGCCGGTACCGAGGACGATGATTCGCGCCCCATCTGCGACCAGCTCGGAAGCGGCTCCGGCCAGCAGGTCAAAGCCTTTCTGCGGATCCAGTCGCCCGATCATCCCAAGCACGGGGCCGGCGTCGTCTGGATCGAAGCCCACCTCGGCCAGCAGCGCCCGGCGGCAGGCAGCCTTGCCGGCCAGATCGGCCCGTGAGAACTGGGCCGGCAGCGCCGAGTCGGTCTCCGGATTCCAGACGGCCATGTCCAGCCCATTGAGGATTCCGCCGAACCGGTGGCCGAGACCTGTGAGCACCTTATCCAGGCTCATCCCGAAGGCCGGCCGCAGGATCTCCTGCGCATAGCCGGGGCTGACCGTGCTGACAAGCTCGGCCCGCTCGATTCCCTCGCGCAGCAGGAGCAACCCGTCGGCCGTGGGCGGCAGAACAAGGGCCAACTCGTCCGGGAACGCCATGCCCGCGGCCTGTCCGCAGGTGAGCCAGCCTTGATATGCCAGGTTGTGAATGGTGACCATGACGGCCGCCCGCGAGATGAGCGGGTATGCCTCGTAAGCGCTGTCGCGCAGGATGACCGCAGGCATGGCCTGCCAGTCATGCAAATGCAGAACGTCCACCGGGCGCTCATCGATCAGGAGCGCCTCGATGGCGGCCCGGCACAGAAGCCCGAAGCGCCAGCCGTTGTCGACGTAGTCACCGGCGGCGTCGCCGTAGTAGCCCTCGCGATCGAAGGCGGGCGGATGGTCTATCAGGCGAACCCGGTAGCCGCGATCCTCGAACTCGACGAGGGTCACGTCCGTGGTGCCACTTTCCGCCAACGGATCCGGCACTGCCAGCGGTCTGGATGTAGCCCTCTCGGGCAGAACTATGCCCCGATATCTGGGGAGGAACACGTCCACGGGCGATTCTACGCGGCAGGGCAGATCGCCTTCGCAATCGCCCACGCCCATGACCGCGCCGGTGCCCATCCACACCTGGGACTGGGGCACGCGTGGCTTCTTGCTGGCCGCAACCCGCGCCCCGATCGCCGCATCGTCACTTTCTTTTCCGGGCACACCGACCGCCCGTGCGAGCGCATCCACCACGTCGCCCAGACCGCCGGTCTTAGCCCACGGCTCGCATTCAGCGGCGATGAGAACGACCCGCATGCTTGCCTCCTGTCGGGAAAATCCCGGGGTGTGTATGGATGAAGCGTCAATGGTAGTGAAAGCCGGGACGAACTACACCGGAGACGTTCGGACCCCCACGCGCTTGGGGACGACAAGCCGTTTCACTCCGTCGGATATGATGCGCGAGATATGGAGCACTTGGTTCAGGTTCCCACCCTTCCCGGCGCGTCTTTCCGGCTGCCTCCGCAACTGGAGGGAATGCGACGTCTCGCCCACAACATGTGGTGGAGTTGGAACCCCCGCGCCCGGGCCCTCTTTAGTCGGATCGACGGCCTGTCATGGTCGCGTTACCGGAATCCGGTAGAGGTTCTGTCGCAGCCCATCGCCTGGTCGGAGTTGCTGGACGACCCCGCCTTCAAGGCTGAGTACACCCAGGTCCTGGCCGAGTTCGACCGCTACATGGCCGGCGGGCAGGAACACTGGTTCAATCGCGAGTACGGCGCCAAGGTGAAGGGCCCGATCGGCTACTTCTGCGCCGAGTACGGCTTCCACGAGAGTCTGGGCATCTACTCCGGCGGCCTGGGCGTTCTCGCCGGCGACCATATCAAGTCCGCGAGCGACATGGCCATGCCGTTCGTCGGCGTGGGGTTGCTCTACAAGCACGGCTACTTCCGCCAGACCATCGACGCGGACGGCCATCAGGAGCACGCCTACCCGGACTACGACCTGGCCAAGCTGCCGATCCTCCGAGTCATCGGCCAGGACGGCGAACCACTCACGATCTCCGTTGAGCTTCCGGGCAGGGACCTCTACGCCGCCGTCTGGGCCGTCCAGGTCGGGCGCGTTCCAGTCCTGTTGCTGGACACGGACATCCCGGACAACGCCGAGTCGGACCGGCCGGTCACGCACATCCTCTACGTCCGCGGCCGTGAGATGCGCCTCCACCAGGAACTGGTCCTGGGCGCCGGCGGCGTCCGCGCCCTGAAGGCACTCGGTATCACGCCGTCCGTCTGGCATCTCAACGAGGGCCACTCCGCGTTCCTGCTTATCGAACGGACCCGCGCCCTCGTGGCCCAGGGAGTCGCCCTGGAAGACGCCCTGGTGCGCGTCCGCGCCAACAGCATCTTCACAATCCACACGCCGGTCTCAGCCGGCAACGAACGCTTCGATGCGGACCTCGTTCGCCGCGTGGCCGGGCCGCTCTATGACGGCGACGGCCGCAAGGGCACCGGCGGCGTGCCGATCGATCGCATTCTGGAACTGGCGCGCGGCGTGGACGGGGACACTCGTTCCTTGGACATGACGGCTATGTCCCTTCGGCTCTCCAACGGGGCCAACGCCGTGAGCAAGCTCCACAGCGTCACCGCCAACAACACCTGGCAGGGTCTTGGCGACAAGCAGATCCAGGCCGTGACCAACGGCGTCCACATGCCCACCTGGGTCGGCCAGCCGCTTCGATATCTGTTCGAGCGCTATCTGGGCGCCGAGTTGGACAACGTCGATGCTCGCAACGCCAGCGACGGCTTCTGGGAGCGCACGGACCAGATCCCGGACGTAGACCTGTGGGAGAGCCACCAGCGCCAAAAACTGGAACTGATGATCTTCGCCCGCAACAGGCTGCGACATCAGTTCGCCCGTCACGGCGAGTCGCCCGGCACTCTCGAGGAACTCGAGAACGTTCTGGACGTCGGCACTCTGACAATCGGCTTCGCCAGGCGATTTGCGACGTACAAGCGGGCCAGTCTGCTCTTCAGCGATATGGACCGCATCTCGCGGCTGTTGTGGAACAAGGAGCGGCCGGTCCAGATCATCTTCGCCGGCAAGGCCCATCCCGCCGACCGGCCCGGCCAGGGCGTGATCCAGGAGATCTTCGCCCGATCCCGCTCGCCTCAGTTGCGCGGTCGAGTCTTCATCATCGAGGACTACGACATGCGCGTCGCCCGGTTCATGGTCCAGGGCGTGGACGTGTGGCTCAACAACCCGCGCCGCCCGCTCGAGGCATCCGGAACCAGCGGCATGAAGGCCGCGGCCAACGGCGTCGCCAATCTCTCCGTGTTGGACGGCTGGTGGGACGAGGGCTACCTCGGCGACAACGGCTGGGCAATCGGTGGCCGCGATACGAATCCGGACGAAGGCGCGCAGGACTACAACGACGCTCAGGACCTCTACCGGCTGCTGGAGCAGGAAGTGATCCCGCTCTACTACGGCCGCAACGAGGACAACGTTCCGGAAGGCTGGACGGCGGAGATGCGGCGTTCCATCGCCAGCACTCTCTGGCGGTTCTCAACCATCCGGATGCTGCACGAGTACGTCGAGAAAATGTACCTGCCCGCCGCCGGGATTGCAGTCAAGAAGCAGCCCGGCCGCCGAGCGGCTCTCGACGAGAGCTAGGCCGTATTGAGCGGCCGTGTCTCGCTCGCTCTCGTAATTCATAACCACCAGCCGGTCGGCAACTTCGGCTGGGTAGTTCAGGACGTCTACGAGCACGCCTACTCGCCGATGCTGGACGCCCTGGAGCGCCACCCCGGAATTCACCTGGGCCTTCACTACAGCGGTCCCCTCCTTCAGTGGCTCGCGGCCAATCGCCCCGAGGCGCTGGATCAGATCCGGAGCCTCGTGAACCGCGGCCAGGTGGAAATGGTGGGCGGCGGTTTCTACGAGCCGATCCTCGTCACGCTGCCGGACCGCGACCGGAACGGCCAGATGGTCCGGATGCGCGATGAGCTGGAGACGCACTTTGGGCGGCGGCCCGCCGGGGCTTGGCTCGCGGAACGCGTCTGGGAGCCGTCACTCGCTTACGACCTTGCCGCGGCCGGCTACGAGTGGACCGTCCTCGACGACAACCACCTTCGCGCCGCATCTATCCGCGAAGACGAGATGTGGACTGCGTTCACAACGGACGACCGCGGCAAGCGACTGACAGTCTTCGGCACGGAGCAAGGCCTGCGCTACCGCATCCCCTTCAAGCCCGTGGAAGACGTCATCTCATACCTGGCCGACCGCCGCACGGATGACGGCCGCCTTGTCGGCATGATGGGCGACGACGGCGAGAAGTTCGGGGCATGGCCCGGCACGTTCGAGTACTGCTGGGGTAACGAGCCCTGGGTCGATCGCATGTTCGGCGCGATAGAAGCCAATGCCGAATGGCTCACCACGGTTACGCCATCGCAGTGGCTGGCCGGCCAGCCGCCCACTCGACGGGTCTACTTTCCCACCAACTCATACGTGGAGATGACCGAGTGGGTCCTCCCGCCGGACGAGACAACGGTCTTCACGCACCTGATCGAGGACGCGCGCGAGCGAGACCTACCCTCGGCCCGATACCTGCGCGGCGGCTTCTGGCGCAACTACATGGCCCGCTATCGCGAGATCAACGAACTTCACAAGCAGATGCTGCGCGCCTCGGAGAAGGTTGAGGCGATGGCGCCGGGACCGGCACGCGACCGCGCCCTGGACCACCTCTATCAGGGCCAGTCGAATGACTGCTACTGGCACGGGCTC
>OCZT010000485.1_pt1 | contig 39248 bp, 23 predicted proteins | sample 1539031 | NCBI WGS metagenome assembly OCZT01 (sample SAMEA3539308, study PRJEB22396) | soil metagenome | biome: tundra; feature: field; material: soil | place: USA | collected 2010-05 | depth 0.15 m
CCAAGAAGGCGCTCTGGGAGCTGGACAACATCCTCAGAAGCATCTATATCCTCGACTTCATTGACGATCCCACCCTGCGGCAGAGCGTGCAGAAAGCGCTCAACCGCGGAGAGGCCTACCACCGGATGCGGCGCGCGATCTCCTATGTCAACTCCGGCAAATTCCGCGTGAAGACCGAAGCGGAGCAGCAAATCTGGAACGAATGTTCCCGGCTGATAGCCAACGCGATCATCTACTACAACACCCTTCTTCTCTCGCGGGTATATGAGCAAAAACTGGCGGCAGGCGACCTGGAGGCCATCAAGATTCTCAAAGGCACCTCGCCCGTCGCCTGGCGCGACGTCAATCTGATCGGCAACTTCGACTTCACGACCCGTTCGACGCCGGTCGACATCGAAGCCCTGGCGGCGCGCTACCAAAATGAAGATTTCTGGCGCCGCTCCATGACCGAAGGAGACGATGACAGCCCAGAATAGTGGATTTCCTCAATTAAGCAGTTTCGAGGGGTTGGACAAAAATAGCCATTATCAGTGGGTCACTCCGCCGATCTGCGGCGTTGATGACTTTCGGTCGCTCCGCACCCGTGAAGGTGGCTTCGCCGCAGCCGCTTAGAGTGCTTTAAAGTCTGAATCGTGTCTTCTACTCTCATACTCGCAATCATTAATTCTCACGGTCATCTGTTCCTGCTTCCCGTCTTCGATCCGGGGTCTGGGGAGCAATGGAACAGATATGGGAATCTTCCGATATCTGTTCTTTCCGTTGCTCCCCAGACCCCGTTTTCCGCCCTTCCCGCAAACCTTGGAAATCGATAAAGCCGATTCCCACATTCCCACCACCACGGCTACGGCGAGACATATATGAGAAAATCCCCGAAAGGAGCCCTCCAAAGCTGCCCGACCCACACTCGCCGTCCAGGCTCATTTCTCGGTTGGAAAAGACTGCCCCGTTCTTGCGACCGAACACGTTTCGCCGACCTCCGCTCCCAGCCTGTACGCGAGCCCGTGGATAATTGATTGCCGACGACTTTGCCTGCAACCGCCTGAGACCTAGCTCCGCTCCACGCCGGGGAAGCAGGTAAAAGCCTGATTCGTGACTTGCCAATAGGGCATGAGCTCCGCGTGTGAATTGTGATCAATGATAAAGTGGAGCGGCTTTCCTGGGTGCGGCTTAACCTGTTTCAGAAAGTCTTGGTGCTCTTTACCGTGTGCCACGCGGAGAACAATGTCGTCTGCACCTACTGCGGCCAATAGAATCGGCCCATATTCGAAGCCATACCTCTGCTTGTCAGGATTCTGATCCACGCCCTCATATTTAGTCATTTTCAGCTGTGCTGGAAGCTTGAAGGATATCGTGTTACCGTCTGCCCAGACGCGATCGATCGCCACAAAGCTTCCGGGGGCCGGATTGGCTTCAATTGTTCCGTTTACCGTAATAGGTACAGCGCCTGAAGCCCACGAAGGAATCCGCACACGAATCTTTGATTGCGTCGGCATGGCAGTCCATATCTTGAGCTCGACATAAGGGTCGAACGGAAACTTCGTGTCCATGGTGCAACATAGTTTCCGTCCAGCTTGCTCCCATTCAATTGACGAGGGTTCAAAGAGATTCACTGATATTCCGTCGTCAGTGAGCGAATAGATGTGCTCGGGCAACGAACCGTAGAGCCTCGTGCCTTGCCCTTCGCAACAGCTATTGTGCCGTGTGCATTCGTCTTTTGTGCCGAGCAGCTTTGCGTGATAGATCATCCCCTTCGACCCCACCTGGTTGGCAAGCGCGACATTATAAATGGACCTCTCGATTTCCGTGACGTACACCTCACGTTCAGGATTGAGGGCATAGAGCCTCTGGTTTAGGAACACCCAGAACACGTTGCCGCAGAGCTCCCCTGTGTGGATTGACATTTCTCCTGTCGGTACATCATCTCCTCCATCGGTTCGCGGCGCAATGAAAAGGCGATATGAAAGCGGAGGGTCTTCCTGCTCTTCCACAATGGCGGTACTCCCGCCTACATTCAGCCACTTATCATGGAATAACTTCCAGCCGCCAAGGACGGCATCCTGATAGCGCCGATCACCCGTGGCGCGGTATAGATCCAGATACGCTTCGAAATCAGTCAATAGGTAGCAATGTGGGCGGTCGTAGGGATACTGCCAAACCATTGATTCCTCTCCCGCCGCCAACCCTTCAAGCCAATAGTTCTCCTGGTAATGCCTCTGAATTACCCGTATGTCTTCCGGCTTTCCTACCGGTGTGTGGTACATGCGCGTGTTTGCGATCATTCCCTGCACACCCTGAGCACCGCGGCGCATCAATTCCGGAAGGTAAGAGCATTTGTCGAACCAGTCATAGAAGCCGCGCAAGAGTGAAAATGCCTTCTGGTTGCCGAGGTACCCTGCCTCAATCAGCCCGTGCGTTACCCAGGCGCGCGTATATCCGCCCCTCTCGGAGCCGAGGATCGTGTCTTCTGGATAAGCCATGATGTAACCGTTCGGCTGCCGGCATTCCTCGATGCCATCCACGACGGCATTGAGTCGCGCACGCAGCTCAGGGTGATCCACCCAGCGAAGAGTATTTCCTGCGCCCATCAGGAAACGGCCGGCGTTCGAGCCCTGGAGATCGGTGATCCAGAACGACTTAGAATCTTTCAACAGGCTATTGTTCGGCTTGCCAGCCCGCGTTCGAAACTCACTTAGGAGATCGTCCACCGTGTACGACTCCAGAAGATAGTGAATATTATTCTCCATTGCTGTCTGGAATACACCGCCATGAAGAGTAACTCCTTCGCGCGGGACATTTAGCTTATATGGGACGCGCATCCAACTCGACGACGCAGTGACATTCTCGGGATGATCGGTAACAACAAACTCTCCCATGGGACGTGGAGAGCGGGTGATCTGCATAAAATCAACGGGGTTCCCGAACTGCTCGTCTGCTGTCACAGGACAGCGCTCCGCCAAGTCTGTTCCCTTGTATAGTACCTCGATCTTGCGGAGCGCCAAACCATATTTCCCAAGTTGATACGTGAGCTCTCGAAGACGATTCGCCGTCAAGCGCACATACCTGCCGGATGCACCGTTCGTCTTGAATCGGACAACCTGGAGCCCGGGATTAGGGTAGTCCTCCTTTGCTCGGTTGGCAATTACAGTCGATGACGCGAAGTGAGGATCATCCGAAAGCTCAATTGTGAAGCGAGCGGGAAAGCCGAGGTGCCAAGGTAACAATTTAACCTCATCGATAGGTCGGGTAGAGCACAGATCGATTTGAACCCACATCGAATTATCAGGGTCGTGCGCTATTTTCGACTTATAGGGCCGGTACCATGTCGCTGAGGTATACGCAACGCGTTCCCCGGTCAAATCCCCCACGGGGTCCTGGGGTAAGATACTTTCCCCCTCTAGGAGAGCCGCGTTCAACAAAAACGGAGATGATACACCGACGAAAGCAGCTGCGGTCGCCGCACGTTCAATAAACTCGCGCCTGGACACAGGCATGACTTATCACTCCTTAGCTTTCCAGCGTGAAAATGCGAGTGAGTCCGCTGGCTACGTTAAATCGACCTTCGGTGCACCCCTGTCGAATAACCCGACGAATTGCAGCATGGTTGAGTAGTCGTGCTGCAACTGATTTGCGGTCATAGACTGTACCAATCGATTTGCGTCGGTGCGGAAACGGTCAAAGCCGGGGTGACAACGAATCCTTCAGACCATGACTGACGCTGATAGAGTGGTCCTGGGCCTTGACGATTGTAGAAAGCGGTTACCCGCTTGCCCGCCAGCTTTGACAGAGCGTCAACTGGGTTTGCTGGGTCGGGTCGGATCGCCATGACTGTTTCGCCTTTCCAATCCACGTCAAAGGCGTATTGCTGGTAGCCATGGTTTCCAATGGTGATGCTTTGGTGTTGGACGGGCAAGGGAAAAGTCAATTCAAGCACTGTGCCAGTGCGCTGTCTGCCAAAGGATAAGAACGGGCCCTCGGCCTTGACAGAGGGGGAAGGGCCGTTGCTCTTGATGCGAACGTTACTTGGCGCGCAATGCCCTGGTCTGCGCCAGCGCAGATCGGAATCCCGTTTCAAAGTGATCCGAACCCTTCCTTCAAATGGAACGAAACTGATGACCTGGACTCCAGCCGTTGTGCGGTCAAGGGACAGGTTCACGCTAATACGATGCGGTTCCTCTGTTACGACACTTGACCAGACTTGGTAAGTGGCGCGAAGCCCGGCGCCGGCGCAGCAATTCTGCTGGGCTCGAGTCTTCCCCAGATAGCGTGCTCGCAGAGCGGGTGTCTTTACCCAACCGTCTCCCAACGGCTCGTAGTAAGCCAAGGAGCAATGCGGAGCGCTCCATCCGGCTGAGGATCCAACCATGCGTCGATGGAGATCGCTGCGTATAATGCCTTCTTCGTCTGTCCCGCTGACCTGCCCGAGCCAGTTCGCGTCGCGAACCAGGCTCTCCCATAGATGATTCCGCGCTGTCTTCTCCACCACTTCGTAATAGGCCGGATCTACGTGGCGCGCCAGTAGCAAAGCCGCGTCGAGATAGTCCATGATGGCGCAAGTTTCGCAGGCAATCACATCATCGTTGCGCTTTGACAGTTCTGGCACCCATCCGAACTCGGTGCTAATGGTCCGCGCATAGTCGAAGCCGGCGCGTCCCCGTTCTAACAGGTGCCTATCGCCAGTCTTGACTCCGACTGCCGTGATTCCGGCGATACAGCCCAAGGCTGCGTGCACGTGCCCTGAGAAGGTTCCGTCTGTTGCGATCAGTTCGGAATGGTCAGCCACGCCACGCGCGAAGGAGGCGGCAAGTTCGATCAAGTCGTCACGGTGAAGCACAATGCCGGCTTGCAATAGAGGGCGAATTAGGGTACCGCCATAATAGAGCCCAATCTTTTCTATGTACGCATAGTTACCCTCGCGCGTCGAGAGCCGCCGTAACCCCTCAGCTAAGTTCACAAGTCGCCTGCGTGCCGTCTCGTCGCCGGGATCTTGCATCACTCTTGAAACAAGAGCATATAGCAAACGGGACTGGTCAAACAGTTCGGCAACATGATCGGAAACAGGCCCATTGGGCCTGTACGCCAGCCCGTCAGGCTCAATTCGTGGAAATAACCACCGAGCAAGGCGCTCCTGGCTCTCCACTGTCTTGCCCAACGACGATTTGATCAGGACACAGGCCTCCCAGTAGCGCGATGGCAAATCCACGAAATCCGGCCAATCCGTTACCGCTTCCGGCGGTTGAGTCAAAAAGGTGTTGAAGTAAGTCCGTCCCTGGCCATCCACAAGACTGTTGAGATGGTTGATACCCATTTTCAGATGATCTTCGAGAGACAAGGTGGTTTCGCGACCTGAGCCCGCGTTGGCGCCATTCAGACTTGCCACTTGCTGCGCTCGCGAGCCAGCTCTGCCGAGAGTCGCACAGCACATTGCAATGCTGGAGTTGACTAGAAAAGTGCGTCTGTTCATTCTTTGTCTCCTATTGGAACGGATTGTTGTCATGGAGTGTTTAGGGCTCCCGAAAATGCCTTTGTTGAGACTTGACACAGCAGGGAAAGGCGCTACGAAACGCCTTTCGCCTTGGGGGATTACAAGAACCGTCTTGTTAGAGATGATCCAGTTAGCCCTTAGCAGGAATATCTCATGCCCAACTGAAGGCTCCGCATATTCAATGCTCCCGTCGCGGCTGCGAAATTCGGGTTACCCGAGGCATCTATCGAGTTGAGGCTCGTCTGGCCCGATACGGTGTACTGTGCATGGTTGAAAACGTTGAACGATTCGATCCGAACCTCCAGTGTCTGCTTTTTCAAAGATCACAAAGTTCTTATGAAGCGAGAGGTCTGTCTGGTCATCTCCGGGATTGCGGGCGCTGTTCCTTCCGCCCAGTCCGTATTCGTACGCGCCTTGTTGACTGAAAGAGCCTGAGTGTACTCGCATACTGGCATATTGCGACAAATGCGGTTATGAGAGTAGCGGCGCAAGAGCATTTGGTACATGGCTAGCAAACCGCTTCTTACGGAATCCTTCGTGCGCATCAATTCTCACAAGACACAAATCTGCCTCTGTTGGATGGCTAACCGTATCACGGTTCAGACCGGTAAGGTCCGGACTGAAGCGCAGGAAAGGCGTCGATTGCCACTCTTCCGCCTGACTTATTAGATAGCGCGCACCGTGTTTCACGAGTTGGTCCGCAATGAACTCATCCCCGCAGCGGCGGCTAGAAGACACCGACAATCAGGTGCTGAAGGGATGGCATTCTTCGTACGCCGACCCGGAATATACTGGCTGCTGTCTTGCCGGGAACCTTATTGATTGGCATCAGGCTGGGTCAATGTCGAAGCTCAAAAGAATTGAAATTGCGCGTACCGCAAGAGCGTTGAGCAGAGTGCGGCGCCCATTATTCGTCGCTCAGCCCTTCAAGTCCTACTTCTCGTTCTCAAAGATGTCTTGAGGATAAAACTGGTCTACATTGTGGGCAGTGATCAATTGGGTTGGCACATAAATAGCGGACGGCATCTCCTTCTTATGCAATAAGTCGAGCGCCAACCGCAGGATTCCTGCACCGTACCGCTCTGGAAAGAATGCAATTGAGCCAAATAATCTTGTGTTAGGCAAACGGAGCTCGTGGCGCGCTTCCCTCGTACCTCCGACGCTTATCGCAATACAATGGTTCCCCCACCCAACCTCCTCGAAGGCGCGCAGAGCTCCCAGAACAGCAGGATCGTTGACACCGGTCAGAATGGTGCGTCGTTTGGGAGCAAATCGGAGGTACTTACGCGTGACCTCGAATGCGCTTACATATTGCCCGCGGGTCTCCAGGTGGGACACTTGATATTGACCGCTAAGTCCCTCTCGAAGCGTAGCTTCCACCCCAGCGAGCCGTAAGCTCGGAAGTGCTCCCGCGATCCCAAGGTCAAGTAGCATTACGGCGTCGCACTCGCCTCGCCACTTGTCCTTCACTGCTTTCAACAGGAGCTTGCCTGCCATCACTCCCACCTGATGGTTGTCTACACCAAAGAACGTAGCGCCCGGGTGAGGAATCTCGACTGCGATCATTGGGATTCCGGCCGCCCTGAAGATCTGCGAGATACGATCAGCAGCGCTATGGTAGGTCTGGAATTCGACCACCAGGTCTATTCCTCGCTTCGCCAGAGCTTCAGCATTTCGGATCGCAGTGACAGCGCTGTAGTGGTTGTCGAATTCCACCAGGTCAATCTCCGACTCGGTCGCTGCCCACCTGATCCCCTGACTCACCGCATCCGCAAACGAATCATGTGTTTGCGAGGCATACCCAATTCGGAATTTCTTCCCGGCCTGCAAACGCAAGTTGGAAGCATACTTGCGCCCGTCCGCCTTGCGAAGCAATCCTTCTGCTTCGAGTGTCTTGAGCAGACGAAAGCAAATGGTCCGCTCAAGGCCGGAGACCGCAGTGAGTTCAGTTAGGGACCAGACAGGATGATCGACCGTGAACTGCCGCAGTAATTCGCAAGCTCGTGACACAGATTCAAGTTTGTATTTGTCGGTGACCTTGCGGCCTTTTGCGATGAGCTTCACTGGCACGGCGTCATTATAGCAAACTTCTTGCGACTAGCGCAATTTATCGGATCGATCAACTAGAGGTTTTCTAGACCTCGAATCAAGGCGTAATGTGTTAGACGGTTGAGCCCGACCGAGTTCCCAGTGTCCGGTTGGGAGTTGCTGCATTCCGGCGGATAAGCCAATTGGTTCGAGAATTGGGATGCACGAGATTCACCTCAGAAGTGATAGGAGCAGGGCTATGAGTGAGACACGTCGCAACTTTCTTCTTAAAACCACATACGTTGGCGCAGGGCTTGCCGCGGCTGGCGTAATGAAGCCTCTCGCCTCCTTGGGTGCTTCCGAGCATATCAGCGGAACAGCGCGGCCCGCTTTCATGGCAGTTGAAGCCGCGCTCCTGAATTCCGCACCTGAAGTGTTTCAAGCAGGTGCGGCGCACGTCGTGGATCAATTGCGCTTTCTTGAGGCGGGATCTACGCGCATCCATGGATTTATGGACGAAAAGATCATACAACAGGTCCACCTGCGGTTCAAGCCAGAAGATCTAAGTATCATGGTTGAGATGTATCGGAATCGCAAGGACCACTTTGCCGGCGGTAACTGGGCGGACGGAGAGATGTGGGGCAAGGCAGTGCGGGCCATGGTCAAGGCATACTGCTATCGGCCTGACTCAGAGCTCAGGGCAGGGCTGGATGCGACGGTATCCGGGATTTTGTCCACGCAGACCGCAGACGGCTGCATCAGCACTTACCCCTATGAAAAACAACCCTACAGTGGAGATCTATGGGGTCGCAAATACGTGCTCCTCGGTTTGGAAGATTATTACGTTGCCGTGAATAAGGACCCCAGAGTGCTGGAGGCCATGATCCAGATGGCTGATTACACACTCGGGCAGGTAGGGCCGGCGCCCAAGGTCCGGATCGTCGACACCGGCTGGGATTGGAATGGGATTGAATCCAGTTCAATCCTGGAGCCCATGGTGAGACTCTACCTGATCACCGGCCTGCCTCGTTATCTCGAGTTTGCCAGGTACATCGTTGAGGTAGAGGGCGGTTGCAAGCGGGAAAACATGTTCGAGGCAGTTCTGAAGAAGGACGTAAGAGAAATCGGCCATGATAGCAATCCTACCCAAGGCACTGCCAAACAGTATGAAATGACCTCCTGTTTTGAGGGCCTCGTGGAATACTACCGGGCAACCGGCAACCAGCATTGGAGGGATTCGGGCCTGAGGTTCTACCAGAGCGTGCTCAATACCGAGACGACGGTGGTTGGCTCCGGCGGAGGACTGGGCACCTACAACAAAGGAATCGGGCCCAATGAGCAATGGAATGATTCTACCCGCGCACAGATTCATCCTGTAAACATTGGAATTGAAGCCTGTGCTGGTCCGCGCTGGATGGGTTTCTGCGGACAGATGCTCCGTTTGACCGGCGACCCAGAGTATGCCGACACGATGGAGTTGGCGATGGAGAATGCGGTTCTGGGGAGCATCAAGCCGGATGGAACCCGGATCGATTACCATAACCAACTCAACGGGACGCGCAATAACAAGGTCGGTTGGTTCGTCAGAATCAATGAAAAAAATGTGACTTGCTGCGTGTACAACGTGGCAGATGCTCTTGCGCTCGTTCCCATGACCGAAGTGATGAGTTCCTCGACGGGGCCGGTGATCAACTTTTACTTCGATGGCGAGGCTACGGCGCCGCTGCCGGACGAAACCAAAGCAAGCCTTCGGATTGCATCGGACTACCCCAAGAGCGGCAAGGTGACGATTACAGTCAACCCGCAAGCGCCCAAGGCATTCAACCTTAAGCTACGCATCCCCGGGTGGAGCGAGAACACCGGGCTCAAGGTCAACGGGAAGGCTGTCAAGGTTACTCCGAAGACTTATGCGGACCTCAATCGCAAATGGTCGCCAGGCGATACGATTCATCTGGATCTGGATATGAAGTGCCATGTTATCCATCCTCCCGAGGGCAGTACGAATCCAGGCGAGCAATACTTCGCGCTCCAGCGCGGCCCGGTCGTATTGGTTCGTGACGCGCGATTGGAAAGCAACGCGCTGCAGCCTGTGGCTCTGAGGAATAAGGTGCCGGACACCTTCGAGTTGATCGCGGTGAAAGAGACCGTGCCGGCGCAAATGGAATTCGTCGTTCCGGTCAAGAACGGATCCTCTTTCCACGTCATCGATTTTGCATCGGCAGGCGGGACTTGGGATACGACCTCAGAATATCGAACCTGGATTTCAGTAATCTAACCTGCCTGATCGACCGCCAGCCCCGTCACGCAGACGGAGTCGGCGGTCGATGAACCTGGACATCTCGCGTTTATCAGCCGAGTTTTGTATCGATTACTGGAAAACAGGTGAATGGATCGTTCTTGATGGCGTAATAGGGCGCGTAGTGATGTTGCGGATTGCCGTCGATCTCGAAGTGCAGAGGACGGCCAAAGCTTGGTTTCAATTGGGCTAGAAAACCCTCCGGGCTCCTGCCGTTGGCAAGCAAGCTTGCGTCGTCGCTGCCTTCGATGGCCAGAAGGATCGGCCCATACTCGAGCGCGAACCGGTCGTGGCCTTCGATCTTGTCCATTCCGGTATAGCGAGTGAGCCGAAGCGACATCGGCAAGTTGAAAGAGATCACGTCTCCATTGCGCCAGGTGCGGTTCAGCACCACATAGCTTCCTGCTTTCCCGGTTGCGGCCAGTTGCCCGTTCACATGCACCGGCATCTCGCCGCCTGCCCAGGACGGAGTGCGCACCCGGATGGTGGAGCGCTGCGGCGCGCTGAGATCGAATGCCAACTCAACCTGCGAGGACTCAGGAAAAGCGGTCTTCGCGGTTAGTTTCAATTCTTCACCCGCCTGATTCCACCGGATCGTCGAAGCCGCAAACATATCTACGTACAGCCCGGCCTCTGGCCCGTCGGATACAACCGAGTAGAGATACTCCGGCAAACTCCCCAGCAGGCGCGTGCCCTGCCCTTCGCAGCAGGAGTTTTCGGCAATGCCAACCAGCACGTCGCCTTTCCGGCCGACCAGTCTCGCATGGTAGAGCAGGCCCCGTATGTCCACTTGATTGGCGATGCCCACGTTGTAAATGGACTTCTCGATCTCCGTTACGTACTTTTCCTGCGATGGATCGAGAAGATGGAGTCGCTGGCTGAGCTTTGCCCAGAAGCTGCTGCCGCATAACTCACCGGTCTCGCAAAAGGTGAACTGCTCCTTCAGCCGGTAAGATTTCGGCGGGTATTCGCCGCCTTCGGTAATTGCGATCGAGCCTCCCACGTGTTCCCAGCTATCGTGATAAAGTTGCCACCCTCCCAACACCGCATCAATGTAGCGCCGCTCTCCTGTCGCCCTGTAGAGGTCGAGATAGGCCTCATAATCGGTAAGGCGATAGTTATGCGGGTGATCGTATGGATATTGCCAGACCATCTCTTCGTCACGCCGCGCCAGCCCTTCGAGCCAGTAGTTCTCCTGGTAATAGCGCTGGACGACCTGGATATCGAGCGGTTTGCCGGCAGGCGTGAAGAACATGCGGGTATTTCCGATCATTCCCTGCACTCCCTGTGTGGTTCCCCGCATTAGTTTGGGAAGATAAGGGCAGGTATCGAACCAATCATAATAGCCGCGCAGAAGATCAAATGCCTTCGGATTGCCGGCGTATCCGGCTTCGATCAGGCCATGGGTTACCCATGCGCGCGTGTATCCGGCACGCTCACTGTGGAAAATCGAATCCTCGGGATAGGCCATGATGTAGCCATTCGGCTGGCGGCATTCGGCTATCCCATCCACGATCTCATTCATCCAGCGGCGAAGCTCGGCGTGCTCCTGCCAACGAAGAGTGTTTCCCGCGCCCATTAAGAACCGGCCCGCCATCGATCCGGCCAGGTCTACGTCCCAGAAAGCGCTTGGCTTCCGAATATTTGGATTCACCGGCTTGCCCGCACGCTCCCGGAACGGTCTCAACATCTCATCCACTGAGAATGAGCCAAGCAGGTAGCCGATGTTATTGTCCATGGTGGTCTTAAGAAGCCCCGGTCCCAATTCCACGCCTTTCAGAGGCGCCTGCGCCCGATAAGATACCGGCTTCCACTGGCTCGACTGAGTAACATTACCGGGGTTGTCGGTGACGATTCCCTCGCCCATCGGGCGCGGCTTGCGCGTTAGCTGCTTAAGATCTTGCGGATTCGCCAGCTTCGGGTCCGCTGTCACAGTACGCCCCTCGGCAACGTCGCGTCCGCCGGAGAGCATTTCAACCTTTGCGAACGAGAGGCCGAATTCGGGCGATATTCCACCCTCCACATCGCCTATGTGGCGCAACTGCGTGGCCGTGAGGCGAATGTAGCGATACCTTGAAGCCGATGCTGAATTGAGCGTCACATATACGATGTGTTCACCCGGCTCTTGCAGGTCCTCCGCGGTGTGGTCGAACAATAGCGCCGGAGAGCCGAATCCGGGAGTGTTCGAGCCTTCAATCTTCAACCGCAAAGGAAAGCCGAACGATGGAGGCCCGTAACTGAAGTTGGGATAAAGACGCACGCCTTCGATTGCCAGTGCCCCGCCTAGATCGAATTGCAGCCAAGTCGATGTGTCGGCACTTTGAACCGGCCGTGACACATAGGGATGATATTTAGTGGCTGGATTCGGCGTCATTCTGTCTTCGATCCGGACGGATGCGTCCTGCGTATCAGCACTCAACGGACGAACCGCAAGGGCCGCGCCCGCCAATGCGCTGGCGGCCAGGAATTCGCGGCGGTTAAGATGATTGGACATAAAGACTTCCTCTCTTTCATTGTTGAGCTCGAGTCGCCCTCAGTTTCGCTGGTAAAACTAGTTCAATTGGGCAACAACTGTCAAACGATTGTTAGAAGGCCCTTTGTACAAGTGCCACCTTTGCTTCAGCGCGTTGTAAGCGTGAAAGCGCCTTCCTCAGCCGGAGATTTATCAGTTGGGAGTAGATAGTTGGCCACAAAAGCTGCAGGATCCTCGGAGAACAGCCGTCTCATCTCGACGACCCGCCCCTTTCCATCCTGGTTCGCTACATCTTTGTCAAGCACTTGCTGCATCTCTTTGACCAGCCCGTCATTGAGCGGCTTATCTAGAGAGAGATCGCGTCTCAGTTGATAGGCGATATTGGTCTCGCGGATATGCAGGGAGTAACTCAGGCTAACCCGGCGGAAATAGTCGGCATCCAGTTGAATACTTTGAAAGAAGTTCTTTCCCTCGACTGAACTTACGAGTTCGATGATCTCCTTTCCAACGTCTAGCGCCTTTTGCATCGTATCCGCGGCGATCTGACAGCGTAGTTGAACATCCTCCAGCATCCAGAAGTTCGATTGAGAGTCGTCGGTTTGCATGAAGATCACTCTGCGCGTAGATCGCCAACTCGGCGTGTTTGCGACCGCGCCGCGAATTGTAGCGGCCGACCAGCCATGGTCAGGTTTCGCTCGTCCGATTTCCCTTCCGAGCCACGAGGCGTCCCAAGGGTGAATCTGGCGGGCGTCGGAAAGAAGGCACAAGTAAGTGAAGACCTTCTCGCTCGCTGTGCCATATGGATCGGCGATCTTTCTGAGAAGTTCCTCGGTGTCTCCTCCAAAACCGGAGAGGCGAATACGAAGTACATCCAGATCCATGTCAGTCTTCTCGGGTTGCAGTCCGTAGTACTCCTTGATGCCGAAGATGCCTGGAAGGCGCATGATGGCGAGATAGGCTTCATCGGCCAAACGCGGTGCAGGGATGGAAAGCGGCTCAAGTTCCTCGTTGCGTGACGCCCAGAAGGCCTCGGCGATGACCGGTATCCCGAGGCTCCGGCAAATGCGAACCGTATTGCGGAACCAGAGATCCACCGGAACGGCGCGTTGCACCTCTCCGATATTCGTGTGCAACATCAGACCAAAGCCTTGCCTGGGCAATTGAGGAAGAGTCGCATAGACCTCCCCTGCGGAAAGCTCCCAGGGCTCCCACCACATCCGGTTGGTCGCTGTCCGCCCGCGGGTCCATGCCTCATGCAGCTTTTTGATGTATGCCGGCAGCCTTTCCGAAATCGGTACGCCTTCGCTGTATTTGCTGCCCTGGAACTCCGCGGTTTGCCATGCGTCCTGATCGTAGGTGTAGACCTGAATATCGTCGATTTCAGGAAAGCACTTGCGGAACTCTTCAAGAAGCTTCAACTCGTGCTGGGCGACCAGAGGATTTTGCACATCGTAGTTGGAATCGAAAGAGTTGTCGTCTACGCCGCCCTGTCCAATGCGTCGTACCTCGCCGGTGTAGGGGTTGTAATCGAGATAGGGCGACCCGAAGTGATAAATCGCGCGTAGCCCGTGGCGCTTGGCCATAGCCGCTCGCGCCTTAATTTCAGCTTGCCATTTTCGGGTCTCGGGCTGCTCCGCTTCACCAGGGACTGTGACCACGTCGATGAGGCTTAGAGGTTCACCGAAGACTCTGGCGCCCCACGCGATATTGAGTTGGATGGCGTTAAATCCAATCTTCTTCAAAGCCTCAAGCGCCGCGTCGGTCCACTCGATCTTCGTCACGGGATCGCCTAGAATTGCAACGCGCAATTCAGGAATCGGTATGGATGGATCGCGACGTACTTCGACAATTTGCGCCTTGCTGCTCATGGGAAGGTTAAGGCCAGTAAACGCGGCCACGCTTGCAGCAGCTTGACCGAAGAAAAATCTGCGACTGATCGGATTCATGATTGCACTCTCGAGTTTCAGTTCTTTCTGATGAACGGGCTTATGGCTGGAAGAGATCCTTCAGCACAAAGGGATTTTCGCGCGTAGCCGGGTTAACCAACGGGGTGGTTTCGCTTGAGAGCGACTCCGCAAGCGAATCCATATCTGGTGCGACCTTGTCCATCCAAGCCAAATCGTATTGAAAATCCATCACACCGCTGCTGTTGGCCACGTAGTTGGTAAACCACGTGTTATTGAATAGCATGGAAAAAAGGCGATTGGTTCCCTCTGGAGCTGATTGCAGGCGGGACCATACATTCGGAGCGCCCAGCGAGAGGATAGGAGCATCGCGGCTAACCCAAAGCCAATGACCTTCAGGTGTGGAGTAATGCGCCCATCCGTCGATCGCGAAATAGTCTTTGCAGGTACCGGGTATCTGCTCTCTGAAGGGCAGGAATGGCATTCCTCCCTCGCTAAGTTGCGGCAGCAGGCCTTTGGCGACCGGCAATTGGAAGGCCAAGTAGTAGATCTCCGGAGCGTCGGGCGAAACCCGGTCGAAGCGGATGTCCAGGCGTGCTCGCGGAACCTGTTTCCATACTTCGAGGCGGCGAACCAACCATTTGAGGCTGGCGTGCTTGAGTTCCTGCGTGTACACGACGGTGTGTGAAGTTTCTTCAACCTTGACAAGCCCGACTGGAACAGCAGGCACTTCTTCGAGCAGGCTTCGTTGCATGGAAGCGCGCTTGACAGGGTCAAGGGTAGAGCCAAGAGAATAAAACGCCTGCAGCGGGGTAGCGCTTTTGATTCGTATGGAGACGAAGTCCCCCATCGCTCCTTGAAACAGGGGCCGGGGCATGCCAGGCCATTGCAGAGACGTGGGCCAGCCGTGCTCATCGAGAACGGCGGTGAAAGCGGCGGGAGCGGCCGGCTGGGTGGGTAACTTGGATACTTCGGGTTCGAAGGCCCGGGCAGAGTTGGCGTCGAGATGGTCCACCCAAAAGCGGGCCATGGGACGCGGGAAGTCATCTATATAAGGAAGGGGATCGGAGGTGCGAGGGCGACTGGACACGGGTCGGCCGGATGAATCGGTTGCAGGTAGATACTCGAGCGGAAAATGCTCTCCTGAAACTTTGTCGCGCACGGATTCAGATTGACCTCGCAAGGTCATGGCGGGCACCGTGACCCAGCCGCTCATGGTCGCGCCAGTAGGATTGATGGCATAGAGTCCAGCCTGCTCCGGATAGAGTTTGGTCCTAGCGCGCTGTGAGAACAGCCAGGCCGCACGTGACATGGAACGAAAGGCCAGCAAGCCTTTCTCGTCTGCCTGGCCGGATGAGTCCAGGCTATCCGGCAATGCCACGCCGTAAGCTCCTCCCCACGTATGCTCTTCAAAGAGAGCCAGATCCGCGAGGATGTCGCTCTCTGTCGCCTTCGAGTTGTCAGTCACAGGACCAAAAACGGGTGAGTTGACCGCGTGGAGGAGGCGCTTTGCGAAACGGCTGGCCGCAACTTCGCGGGGCGTGGAAGCCACACCATTTGACCACCAATCCGGCCACACACCTTCATATTCCGGGATGCGGTCGCCAATTTCCTTTTCGAGGGTCTCCAAGGCGACTGAAGCAGTTACCAGCCGCAATTCGGGTTGCAGTTTGAGACGGTTCCAGGCAGCGATGAATTCGACTATCGGAACAAACGGCACCTCGTTGTCACCGCGCCATTGGTTTTGGAATAACGCGATAAGACGGTCGCCAATGAATCCGTGTTTTTCCAGTTCGGCAAGGCGCTCTACGCACCGGTCGTGCACTGCCCTCACCGAGGCTTCGTCTGCAGTGAGCACCTCTCCGGCACGCGGGGGTCGGAAGGCAAGGTCGGAAGCGGACGGAGAATCTCCGACCCGCCATTCTCCCGGCAACAACAACGCGCTCGCTTGCCAATAGCCGTCCGCAAGATATACGAAGATTCGTCGGCCATCGGGCAGCTTCCACCAGAACGCTGCCGGTGCGGGGAACGGCGGTCCTCCGTTAGCACCGTTCATGCCCATCAAGAGGCGACGAATCCCATGATCGGCTAGTGCAGCCAGGGCGGCGCGCGACATACCGTTCACGTCGTCCTGAATTGCGATCTGCGGATGCAGACCCTTCCAGAGATCATCCGGTACCCACGATGCTACGCGCTTCCATTCATCGGCATTCTCAAGAGGAAGCGAGTTAAATGGCATAGCGCCCGCATCAATCTGTCCATTCTCGACTGCCCGAAGTAGTTCCGCTCGGCGCTCGGGCGAGGCCTTGCGCCACCAGACAAGAACCGGCGTGAGGGATTCCGCGGTCCAGTGAAAGCGTTGCTCTGGCGGTTCGCCGGCCGTGGCCAGGACAGCGTCCAATGCCACATCGAGATAGCGGCGTTGCAACTCATTCACAACGAGAGAAGGCTGGTCGGTAAATCCCACGTCCAAGTGGCTCAGCATCACCACGTCAATGTGTTTGATTTTGAGGGTTTGTTCTTGCTGGGCAGCCAGAAGCGGGCTGAGTACAGCAACGAGTGCAATCCAGACAGCGATTTTCATGGTTTTCGATCCGCCTCACGGCATCGTCGTAAACGGTTGCGAAATCAACTTCACCTTGGCACGAAATGGGCTTTCGCAATCAGGTCTACGTTCGCCTTAACCCGATTGGTAATGGAGAATGCAAAAGGCTGCGGCCGTGTCGCGGCATCGACTGCGACGCGCCACGCCTGCCAGCAACCCGGAAAGAAGTCGTTGTTACCCACGACGGGTGTGCATGTCACGGGCTGCCCTACAAGCTGCGCTTTCGCTTCGATTTGCTTGTAGACGCCATTGATCAGCATTGCATCGCCATCCCGCTCGATCTCCACTGAGACGGCAAGCCATCCCGGTGACTCACATGGCGCTAATGTCCCTTCCACAGACAACCCTTGCGGAGTTACTGAGGCCGTAACGGGAATGTCACGGCTTGCTTCACTCGCGCGAGCCGGCATGGGCACAATGGGAAACGTGCGATCGAGTGAAGGCCCTGAAGGGGCCGGGACTGCTTCAAGCAAAACCACTTCAAAGGGCCGCATTGGGAAGCGGAGAGTCCCGTCGGGGAGCCTGTAGTCTTTGCGGAGTTGCGCAGGCTCGGGATACCAGCGGTAGAGATTCCAAACTGTAGCCTCGGGCAGTCCCCAGGAGCGATTTAATCGCAAATCGAGCGAGACATCCCGCCAAGTGCAGTTATTCAGCGCAAGGAATGCGCGCTTTCCGTCTGAGCAAACATACCCGTATGGCGCGCTCTTCCAGGGATTCCCAAGGATGAACCGGGAGTTCCGAAAACAGGCAGTCTGCCCTTTCAGCAGCGCGATGAACTCGCCTGCCTGACTGCGCTCAGCAGGCGAAAGAAACAGCTTGTCTGTCCATATCTGGCCCAGAAGGCTGCCGCGGCACATATCCATTACGAACGCTTCCTGCCAGCGCTCCTTGCCGATGCTGCAATTCCATGGCAGGCTGGAGAGCCATACTCCGAGGGAATCCTTTCCCAACGAAGGTACATCCGCGGCATACCATTGGGCCTGGTCGAGGCCCATGATTACGCTGTCACGAGCATAGAGTGCAGGCGAGCTGGCGGGATAGCTGGCCTCCATGCCCAATCCCGGCTCAAAGAGAGTGTCGGCGTGCAGGAGCCACCAGGGCGATCGATATCCCCAATAGAGCATCAGGAAAACATCCGGATTCTCGGCATCCAGATCGCGCAGCGTGCCAATGATCGCGTTGCCGATTCGTTCCATGGAATACAGGCCCGGAAGATGGTCGTGCTTCGGGTTGTAGCAGATAGGGTCCAGGTTGTCGAATTTCAGCAGGCGGACGCCGTTTTCCCGAATTTGATGCCGAAATCCCCGGGAATACATGCTCTTGATCGGCTCGGTAGCACGGCACATAGCCTTGGTCGCGGCTTCGAATGATGGGTCGTTTGAGAAGGTGGGTTTGACTGCGGGGTTACCCCCAATTGACCACCCCTCCCAGGAACTATCGATCCACAGACCGAGTTTGGTGTTGAGCTTCTGCAACTCAGCCTTAATAGGGTCAAATCCATGGGGAAATCGCTTGGGGTCGGGCGCAGTGAGATCGCCGTGGTAGTCCACCCAGAACTCGATGGAATAGTAGTCGAAATGGCAGTTCGAATCGCGCTGACCCGCGGCCACCTTGGCAATATTGTCAAGGACGTACTCTTCCGTTGCGTCGTTTGAGGTTTCTCCGTTGGGCTGTGCGCCATAGGTATCGAGAATGGAATAGGCTTGGTCGTGCCCGCGCACTGTCCTGCGCATGCGGCTTTTCAGGTGGCGCAGGAAGGCGGGACGCGCATCCCCTTGCCGCGCAAATCCAAGAACCGCCTCCATGCATTCAAATCTCTTGCCTGCTTCAACCAGCGTTCCCGGGTATTGCCGAAGTTGAACGCGGCCATCCTGTCCCATCGCCCATCCGTACGGATGACCTAGACCCGTGAAAAGCTCGCCATTGATGTAGACCGGGAATCCCTGTTCGCCTTCCGAAACTGTCTCGCCGGTTGCAAAGTCTGCGAGACGCAATTGGAGAATGCGCACCACACCTTGACTGCGATTGGAGACCTCAACGAACTTCCGCAGAACGGGTTCTGAGGCGCTCCAGCGATACGTGACCAGCGCTGAAAGGGCGCCGGAATTGGAGACCACTTCGAAGACGGCTTCGCCGCTTTCTCCCTCCTTCTTCGAAATCAGATTTGCAGGCTTCCATTCGACCGATTCAAGTGGTTTCCCAATGGTCAAATACTGCTCGTAGGGCACGTTGGGAAACTGCGTCCATGCGGCATACAACAGCCGCCCATGTCGAGGATCCAGTTCTTCCAGATGCGCGGGCCGGTCAAAAAACTCCCACAGCTGGACCGCAATGAGGTTGTCCTGACCGAAGCGCACGGAATGATGGGCTTCCGAATCCGGTCCAAGATCGATCATCAGTGGTTCATGCCAGCGCCCCGCCGAGCGCCTTACTGCCACCGGGTCGCCGTTGAGAAACACTCGTGTAGAACGGTGATCGAAGGCGCCAAGTCCGCCAAGCGTTAGCGAGAGCGGCTTTTCCCGCGCGGTTGCTGGAATGATCACATGGGTCCGGCCCCAAGTGAACTGGTTGGCAGTCTTCTCTGAGAGAGCTGAGAATGCCTCTTGCTCCCTCGCAAGGTTGATCATTCCCCGCCATTTCGCATCGTCGAATGCCGAGTTCGCGAAGCCCTGCTTATAACCCGGGTCCTGGTCACAATCGGGAGACGCAGCATGAGCGACGGTCCCCTTCCAGCCAACAATCCAGATTCGTTCTTCCGCCGCATCGAGATCGATGGCAAGCTCCCCACCACCGCCCAACGAGATTGTCCTTCCAGTTCGCTTGTTCTCGCAGGAGTGTGCGCAGAGGCCAGTTGCAGTGTCGAGACTTAAGCGGAATGTTGGCGCACTCAAACGGAATTCACTCCGCGCTTGCACGACGCGACAGCCCTCGTCGGCGGATGTTTTCGCTTCTGCACACAAGGGTGCGATCTGCCCCAGACCGCTGGCCGCTGCAGTCGTCAGCAGTCCCGCCTTCAGAAACTCACGCCTTTCCATCGAGCCTCCTTACCTGTTGTGATAGACATTCCAGAGCCCATTGCGGAATAGATTTGAACTCCTCTCCATCGCATGGAGTGTGAAGGATTCTTATCACCGTACAGCCAATTTGCTCGGGGAATGAGTTAAGCCGGTTTCGATCATGGTCAGAATGTTCTCGAGCGGCGTGCCGGCCTGAACGTTGTGGCAGGAACACAAAATGTAGCCTTCCTGGTTGGCGCCTAGAGTCTCAATACAGCGGATGGCCTCACGGCGAACATCCTCGACCGTCCCGCGCGGCAAAGCGAACTGGTTGTCCACGCCACCGTGAAAGATGACACGATGGCCGAACTCGGACTTGAGATCGTTCAAATCCATACCGGGACAAGCGTGCTGAATTGGATTAAGCACGTCGATGCCGCAGTCGATGATAGGACCGAGAAGGCGTCGCGCGGCGCCGTCGGTATGGTAAAAGGCACGCAGGCCATGTGAGTGAATCAAATCGCACCAACGCTTGAGGCGTGGTTGCAAATATTGCTTCCAGAGTGCGGGCGATATCAAGAGGGACTTCTGGCCCGCAACGTCGTCACTGATGAAGGCTAGGTCAAGCGACTTTCCGGCCAGCGTGAAATACCGGCGCATCATTTCCGTTTGAATGGATTCCACGCGATCGAGAATCGCATTCACAAGTTCCGGAGACTCCACGAGATCCATCAGCGATTGTTCCAGGCCTCGTAGCTGGCAATAGATCTCAAAAAACGAAACCCATGGACCGATGACTGCAAAATCCTGGGCGGCCTCGCGAGCAGCCGATACCGCGCCGTCATAGTCAAAACGGTCCACGTCTGGCCACCAGGGATAATCATCCAGGGACTCCGGAGTATCGTAGCCTGCCAATGGCGCAGAGGAAAACTCGGCATAGTGGGCATCGCCGGCCTGAATTTCTTTGATAGGCACGCCCCACATAGTGCGACTGGCACCACCTTCCGCTCCGGCGCCGCTCTGTGCCCCTGCTCGCTCGCCGAAGGTGTCCCGGTAGTCCAGGAAAACCCAGACAATCTTGTCCAGGCCGAGATGGCGGAACATCGCCAGGTCGTTCGCAACGCCGCAATGCCGCCGCAAGAGTTCGCCGATCTCCGGCGCATACCAAAGATCCACCGGCAAGCGGTCCACCGGCCGCCGCTCTAAAATGGCCAAAATCCTTTCACGCGGGGTCATCGCGTAAGCCTTTCCATGTGATTCTCCAACTCAGGTTTAATTTACGGCGAGTGTATCGTTCAAAGTTGTGGAGCTAAAGCGAAACCATGGACCAATAACAAATTGCGCAGATCGCAATTGTTTCGAGCTAGGTCTGAGCGGAAGTTGACCAACATTGCGATCTCGCTCGTTTCCGAATACACCACTCTTTCCGGAAAGAGAGTGATGGGCGGCAGCAATCGATCATGTCGTGGCGACAGTTGCTGGGGGGGCGCTCTCGACATCGAGAAGATCCTCAAGTAGTGAAGTCATAAGGGGGGGCAGCCCGACAGGAAGGAACATGAGTTCCATGCATGGCCGGCATGGACAACCCGATGTACTGATACGGCTCATTTTGAGCATCGAAATTTGAGTGCTCTTTGACTGGCGGATCGGCGTCGATCAGCACTGACTTTCGCTGAAAGGGGGTGATTGCCTTGCCTGACATTATCCCAGGCAAAACTTTTCGTTCGAGAGGCAGCATTAATCTCAAGCGTTTTTTTCTTGAATCCGTTTCCCGAAGTAAATCTCCGCTCTTAAGCCGGTATCGGCCGAAGATGAACAGGGAATCGGCAACTCTGCACTTCGCGAACCTGCTCAAGGAAGCTCTTTTCCGGTCATCGATGCGCTCCCGAAGAAGAGTGCACAGAGCGAAATCTGTTGACGGCATTCGGTGAAATCGCCAGTCGCACTTTCAAGCCCGGAAGAATCTATTGCGGCCTCCGCAAGTTGCCATTTCCTCCTCTGCGTTATTGCCGTTTTTGCCAGAGGATTTATGCTGGTATCGCTTGTACCAGTCAAGGATCGCCAATGCCCCTTACACCACCGTCTGGCTCCAGATCGATTTGGGATTCTGGCGTCGCATCGATGAAGTGAAGTTTTTACCCTTCGGTAGCGGATTCCCGATTCGCTTCACGATCGAATGCTCCAACGATCCAGCGCTGCGATCTTCGCAATTGATCGTCGAACGCACTTCCACAGGTCTTCCCTAGCTGAAGGATGTTCAGGTGGTGGGGTTAGAGACAAACAAAGTCGGCAGGCGGTATCTGCAATCACATGAGGTGAGAAAGTCAATGAAGAGTGACCTAAGTAGACGCGACGTTTTGAAGTCGGCGGCGATGGGAGCGGCCGTATTGAGCGTCCCTCACCACTTGCTTGGTCTTGCGGCGATTGATCCCCTTAAGCCGATCCAGGCTCCGGTGGCCGATGAGTTGCAGTTTCTCAGTGCCGGTTCCACGCTCCTTCACGGTTTCATGCATGCAAAGATCATGCAGCAAATCGATCTGCGCTTTAATCCCGAAGACCTCGACGCCATGGCCGATATGTTCCGCAAGCGACAAGGTAATTTTGCCGACGGAGAGTTGTGGGGTAAAGCCGTGCGCGCCATGGTCAAGGCATACCGCTATCAACGCGATCCGCAATTGAAGACCGATTTGCAGGCTACGGTTCGTGCCATTCTTGCCACGCAAACCGCGGATGGCTGCATCAGTTCCTTCCCCTATGAAAAACAACCCTACAACGCCGATTTATGGTGTCGAAAGTACGTCCTGCTCGGCCTCGAGGATTATTACTCCTTTGTCGATCGGGATCCCAAGGTGTTCGACGCTATGACGCGGCTGGCAGATTACACCCTCGGCCAAGTTGGGCCGGTGCCAAAGGTCCGTATTGTCGATACCGGCTGGAAATTTGAAGGTATTGAATCCAGTTCGATCCTCGAGCCTATGGTGAAGCTCTATTTGATTACCGGATTCAGCCGCTACCTCGATTTCGCGCGATACATTGTCGAAGTTGAAGGCGGCTGCAAACGAGAGAGCATCTTTGAAGCTGCTCTCAAAAAAGACGTGCGCGATATTGGCAGCAACGGCAATCCCGCCCAAAGCATCGCCAAGACTTATGAGATGACATCTTGCTTTGAAGGGCTGGTCGAGTACTTCCGCGCAACCGCGAATAGCCACTGGAAAGATTCCGATCTCGACTTCTACCACAGCGTGTCGACGACCGAGACCACCGTTGCCGGTGCAGGCGGCGGGCTGGGAGACTATAACCGCGGCGTAGCCCCGAACGAACAGTGGAATGACTCAACCCGGCAGCAGATTCACCCCGTACTCTCAGGGATTGAAGGATGCACAGGGCCGCGGTGGATTGGCCTTTGTGGCCAACTGCTTCGCCTGACCGCGGATCCGGAGTATGTCGATAAAATCGAGTGCGCCCTGGAGAATGTGGTGCTGGGCAGCATCAAGCCGGACGGGACAAGAGTTGATTATCACACCCAGTTGAATGGAACCCGGAATAACAAGATCGGCTTCTCCGTCCCGATCAATGGAATGGGTATTACCTGCTGCGTTTACAACGTAGCTGAGGCTCTGACGTATGTTCCGATGTTCCAGGTGATGAACTCCGCCAAGGGACCAGTGGTGAACTTATTTTTTGATGGTGAAACGATCGCTCCACTCGACAATGGGAAACAGGTTCACCTGCGGGTTGAGTCGGATTATCCAAAAAGTGGCAGTGTAAAGATTACCGTCAGCCCCGACGCTTCCGCCGACTTTACTCTGAGAATCCGCATCCCAGAGTGGAGTGAAAAGACCATCCTCAAGGTAAACAACAAGACGATCAAGGCGATTCCAAAGACTTACGCCGCGATCCATCGTATCTGGTCAGCTGGCGATGTTATCCATCTGGAGTTGGATATGAAGTGCCACGTTGTTCATCCTCCAGAGGGCAGCACAAAGGAAGGCGAACGCTATTTTGCGCTAAAACGTGGTCCAGTCGTCCTGGTGCGCGATCTTCGGCTGGACGGCGATGTACAGACCCCAGTTTCACTGGGCCGGACATTACCGAACACTGTAGAACTCACCGCGGTGAAAGAAACCGTCTCCGCACAGATGGAGTTTCTTGTTTCGGTAAAGCAAGGTTTGCCATTCCATGTAATCGACTTTGCATCGGCAGGTGCAACTTGGGACAAGGCCTCCGAATACCGTACTTGGATACTGGCAACGTAACTTAATAGACCAGAACAACTGGGAGATCCGTCTCGTGATCCTAGCCGGTAGCCATTCAAACGGCTACCTTCACCGTGACGATTTCCCAGGGTCCTACCTGCAACTGGAGAGATCCATCATCGAGCGGCGCGATAGCTTCCTCGTCTTCCTCAATCAGGCTTGCCTTGCAAGCATGGCGAATCGGGACGGCCAGCCGGACGCGCGCTGTGCATTTGTTCCCCTCTGCTTCGTAGAAGCGAAGGACAATTCGGCCGTCATCTTCGCTCTTTTTCATGGCCGTCAAAATGAGACTAGTAGGATCAAGACTAAGAAACGATTGTTGGAAAGGGAGGGAGACGGCTGCGGCATGAGGCGCGTTCTCACCTGCAAACGAGATGAGCCTATAGTTGAAGGCAATAGCTTCGTGGTACCGCTGCCGCCAGCCCCCAGTATGTGGCAATAGCGTCATTCGATATCGATGGCTGCCCTCCTGGGTATACCAATACTCCGGGTTCCACGCCAAGGACTTTCGGGTCGACAGTAATATGTGTTGTAGTAACGGGTAGGATGCCGGTTGATCCGTTTCATCTCGGAAGACATGAAGTGTCGTGTCCGAAGCCGCCAGGCAGCCCGTGCTGTAACTGTGCGACGAGGATGCATCGATCCAGTTGATCGCCTCTCGAAACGGGAGCGATTCTTCTCCTCCGTAAAACTCGGCAAAAAAGGCTGAGTCGACTTTGCTGGGTAGTAGCGAGAAATCCAGCTCGTCCTTGCCTATTTCGACGGTCCCGAAAGGAACCTCGTACGAGAGGCGCGCCTCGTGGAGATTGATGGGAAATGCGACGCGGATCTCCCGTTCCTTCTGTCCGCTCCAATCGAGTAACTCGATCTCGGTGTCCAGCCGGTCGAGCTCGTTGTAAAGATGGAAGTATTCCCTCAGAACAAAATCGCTGAAGCGCGCTTCGCGAATGGCTGTAGTGCGAATCGGGGTCCTCCGCACATGCGTGAACCGGAACTCGTGATTTGCGGTTCGGTCAAAGTTCTGCACGCCGACCCTTTCGGGATCTTCCCATGCCATCCCCGGAGCGGTGAACTGCAGCACTTCGCCACCGTCGAACTTATCCGTCCGCAATACTTCCCACTGTGTCTTCTTGTCAAAGAGGCTCTTGATCCCTCCTCGACCAAAGGCAACTCGGAAGAAGTCATTTTCCATGGTGTCGCTGTCGTTCACTACGGCGCTAGTGGGCGTCGTCGTGGCGGGTTCCAGGAAGTAACATCGATATCCGACTGCCGGCACGTCGCGAGCTACAAAGGCTATCTTGGAAGTGCCTGTGGTGGAGACATCGTCTAATAGCTCACAGGGCGCCTCCACACCGTGCTCATCGACGAGCTTCCAGCCATGCCACTGACTGGGAATTGCGACAACGCATTCGACTAAGTCGCTACGTGACCAGGAAAGGCAGTTATAGATGGCAATTGGGATTTGGGATTCTGCGTTCCGCGGAAGGCTGGGAGCGATGCTTGAACCCAGCCCGGCGATAAGCTTTCCGGACAGCAGCCTGGATTTCGCATAAGTCTCCGCATACACCCGATCCGTTTCGGTGCCGCGATTTCCACCCCATCCGTGCTCAGGCCAGATGTTCGCCTTCCAGGCGGCTGCGAAGATGTCCTCGGGGTAGCCGGCAAATCCCGACTTCATACCCAAACCGGCATATAGCCGCTCGGCCGCAAGAAGGTCGTTGTGCGCAATTCGTCCGTCCAGGAGAGCTTCGCGGTTGCTCGGTTCGTCATAGTAGGCCCAACTGAGCGGCCAATCACCATAGAGGGAAGGCGGTTCAGCCCCCTCCGCCATGAATTCATCGAGCGAGGCTTCCGGAGTGGTGAAGAGCATCCGGGGAGGCTTGATCTGGCGCGTTTTGTCGCTGGAGAAATGGGCATTCCAGACGGAAGCAAACTGCTCCATGCTTTTGTTCTGGCGCCGCATGTAAGGAACCAGGTCAGGCTGGGGCGGGAGATAGTCGCTTGTGTAGTCATAAATGAACGTGCGCGGAAAATGGTTCGCCGAGTAGTAATCCGCGCGCTCAGCCGCCATCTCCAGCCAACCAGAATTGTCCTTCGGGTCTAGCAAGAGGTTTGGATCGGCATATCGGTAGCCGTGAGCGAGCACCACCGACCCGTCGGGGCTTCGCCAATTGTAAAAGCCGAACGGGATCCGGCCGAGAAGGCAGTATTTGATCCCTGCCTTGACCAGGATCTGCGCCATCTGCAGGCTCATCTGCGGAGGATCGGATTGAATATAGAATCGCGTGTCGACGCCGGGAAATGCGTTCTTGAGCCAGCGTCTCCCGAGATAGAACTGACGTGCCAGCTTCTCCGGTCCGACGCTGACTTGCAGCAGGTTCACGTAAGCCCCGCCAAAGGTGAAGCGTTGCTGGCGCATTCGTTCCGCCATTTCCTCGCGCATCTCAGGATGGCGGTCGAGGAATTCCATCAAATATGCGGTACATTCCATGGAGTACATGAATTCAGGAAATTGCCGCATTTGCTCGAGAGCAGGAATGATTAGCGTGGAAGAGCGATAATCCGCGGTCTTTTCCTGCGTGTTCAACCACCCCAGGTCGTTGTGATTCGTGCAGTTCAGTTCAAACGTTCCTCCATCGAAGTAGGAACGGTATCTGGGAATCTGCAAAAGACGACGTAAGTTAAAATCGCGCGAGGACGAAGTAACTGCAAACTCCATCTGACTGTCCTCGAAAGGCGCCGGGATCCAAACGCTCTGTTGAAAGCTCGCACGAGCCGGAGCGGGCTGGAGATCCGTGGTCAGCGAGGAACTAGTTCCTTGATGAACCTGCAAAGAGGCGGCAGGAATTGCATCGCCTGGATTCACGATGGACAGAGTAGCGGCTTGAACTGCACTTCCATTGCGAACGTCGTACATCATATGTGCGGTGATGTCGAACGAGAGTGCGTGCTTCTTTGCGAATATCCTGATCTTGGCCAGGCCCGTTTCCGTAGCTGTCGACTTTGGCCAGACCTCTTCAATCTTAATGCGAACAAACTTGGTTCGCTGTGGCACGGGGAGTGCAAATATCTGGAAGTAAGAAACTCCCGGAAGCAATTGCGTCGTATAAGCGGACCCATCGGACATAAGGATCCTGACCTGTTTCGCAGCCGCCCGCTTGTCGACGCGAGGATAAGTCATGTTGTATACGTCTTGTCCCAGGATGTCGGTTGGGGCTGGCTCCGACAGGAACCATAACTCGCTTACCTCGCGAATCTCACTGAAGTCGATTTGAATCCAGCTTCCGGCAAGTTCTCCTTTCGACTGCCAGCCTGTCCAGATGAAATCCCCAAATATGTTACCGGGAATGTAGCCCCAAGGCGGATCTTCAACATAGGACGATGCAGTCGCCTTTGCGCCCGTCGCCGTATCCGCCCAGTTGGTGTTAGGGACCACCGGAATAGCCTCTTCCGCTTGCCCTGGCGAAGTCAGAAGCATGCCCGGTATGAAACGGGTGGAAAATAGGGTAAGGGCGCCGAAGCTCCCACTCTTGAGAAGATCCCTGCGTTCCATTTTCAGATTGTCTCCCTTGGCGTCATTCAGTTCAAAGTTGGGTGATGGATCACGTCCTCGCCTGCGCAGAGTTCACGGCTATTTCAGCGGAGGCTTCTCATCTGGGGACAAAGTACGCTCTCGCGGTCAGCTCTACATTTTCTTCGTTTCGCCGCTTTGTAATCGAGAAGGTCACGGGCCGCATTTCGTCCGAGGCATCGATTGGGACTCGCCACACCTGCCACGACACAGCATATGTAATCTTGCCTAACACGGGGATACAGTCGACACTTTGCCCTGCAAGCTGTACTTGAGCTTCGAACTGGCCCCCTTGATTTTCAGCTGCATTTGCTGGCAGCACATACTTGCCGTTCCTCTTTTTTTCCACAGAGATCGCCAGCCATCCGGCGCACCCATCCGGTCTCAGCATACCTCTTGCTGACAGTCCCTGTGGCGTTACAGAAGACTGAATCGGTATCTCACGGCTTGCTTCGACAAAGCCAGCGGGGAGCGAAACATTCGGAAACGTGCGATCGAGGGAGGGTCCTCCGGGGGCGGGTACCGCTTCGAGTAAGACCACTTCAAAGGGTCTCATTGGAAAGCGAAGAGTTCCGTCCGACAGCCTGTAGTCCTTCTTCACTTGTGCGGGTTCCGGGTACCAGCGGTAGAGATTCCAAACAGTGGCCTGGGGCAACCCCCACGAGCGGTTCAACTGCATCTCCAACTGAGCATCCCGCCAAGTGCAGTTATTTAGCGCCAGAAAGGCTCTCTTTCCGTTAGAGCAAAGATATCCATAGGGCTCATCCCTCCATGGATTTCCCAGGATGAACCTGGAGTTTCGAAAACAGTCAGGTTGACCTTTCAGGAGCGCGATGAACTCCGCCATCTGTCTTCGTTCGCCGGGCGAAAGCCACGGTCCATCGCTCCATGGTTGCGCAAGCATGGTGCCTCGGCACATATCCATCACGAAGCTCTGCTGCCATCTCTCCGTCCCCATGGAACTGTTCCATCCCCAATCGGAGAGCCACACGCCCAAGGAATCTTTCCCCAGATGCGGAACGTCCGCGGCATACCAGTGGGACTGGTCAATACCTACATTGAGGCTGTCGCGTCTATAGAGCGCCGGAGAGATGCCTGGAAAGCTGTCTTCCATTGCTAGCCCGGATTCAAAGAGAGTATCTGCGTGCAGTAACCACCACGGCGATTTATACCCCCAATAGAGCATCAGGAAAACGTCGGGGTTCTCCGCATCCAGATCGCGGAACGTTTCAATGACCGCGTTCCCTATGGCTTCGGTTGAATAAACACCCAAAAGATGATCGTGTTTGGGGTTATAACATAACGGCCTGAAGTTATCGAACTTCAGCAGGCGGACACCATTTTCACGAATATGATAACGAAACGCCTGAGAATACATGCTTTTGATCGGCTCGGTAGCACGGCAGAGCGCCATCCACTCTGTGTCGTACTTTGGATCGGCGCTAAGCGTAGGTTTGACCGCGGGATTGCCTCCGACCGACCAAGCCTCCCAGGAGCTATCGATCCACAATCCCAGGCTCATGTCGAGTTTCCGAAGCTCCGCCTTGATTGTGTCGAACCCGTGAGGAAATCGCTGCGGGTCGGGTTGTGTAAGATCGCCGTGGTAGTCCACCCAGAATTGCAGGGAATAACACTCGAAGTGGCAACCTGAATCGCGCTGGCCCTCGGCCACCTTGCCGAGATTCTTCAGCAGAAACTCCTCAGATTCATTGAAATTATCGTCGCCGGAATTTGCGCCGAATGGATCGTAGAAAGCGTAAGGCTTGTCGTGACCGCGCAATGTCCGGCGCATTCGGGCTTGCAGGTGATTCAGGAAAGCTTGGCGTGCTTCGCCGCGATTCGCGACGCCGAACACCGCCTCCATACATTTGAATTCTGTCCCTGGGCCAATGAGTGCTCCCGGATACTGCCGCAAGAGAACTTTACCCTCGTGCCCAATGGCCCATCCATACGGATGCGCGAGGCTCATGAAAAGCTCGCCATCGACATAAACAGGAAATCCCTGCTCGCCATCCGAAACTGTGATGCCAGTTGTGTACTCCCCCAAACGAACGTTGAGCACACGAACGCCCACCGTTCCGCGATTGATGAGCGTTGTCGTCTTCTGCAGGACGGGATCGGTCGCGTTCCAGCGGTAGGTCACCAGCGCCGTGAGGTCGCCGGCCTTCGACGTCAATTCGAAGATCGCCTCTCCAATCAGTCCTTCCTCCTTTGAGAGCAATCGTGCAGGCTTCCACTGCATGCTTCTATACGGCTTTCCGATGGTCAAATATTGTTCGAACTGCGCCGGCGAACCTGGCCAATCCAGGCTTGCGGGCAACTCCCGCCCATGCATCGGATCCAGTTCTTCAAGCCGTGCAGGGCGCTTAAAGAAATCGGACAACTGCACCGCAATGACGTTGTCCTGGCCGAAGCGCACGGAACGATGCGCCTTCGACCCCAGACCCAAATCAATTGTGAGCGGTTCATGCCAGCGCCCTGTCGCGCGCCGCGTCGCCACCTCATCGCCGTTGATAAACACGCGCATGAAGCGGTGGTCGAAGAGGCCAAAGCCACCGATGGTTAGCGATAGAGGCTTCTCCCGGGCGCCGGCTGGAATCGCCGCGTGGGTCCGGCCCCAGGTGAACGAGTCGCTGGACTCTTCGCCGACAGTTAGGTTGACCATTGCGCGCCATTTCGAATCGTCGAAGGCAGGGCTCGCGTGGCCCCGTTGATAACCGGGGTCCCGGTTGCAGTCGCTCGATTGCGCGTGTGAGATTGCCCTTTTCCATCCAATGATCCAAACTCGTTGTTCAGCTGCGTCGAGATCCACTTCAAGTTCTGGACCTCCGCCTAACTGAATTGTCCGGCCGGTCAGGTTGTTCCGGCAGGCTCTGGCGCAGAGGCCGACCGCCGTATCAAGGGAGAGGTTGAAAGCCGGGGAGTACAAACGAATCTCAGCTTCCGCTTCTGTCACGCGGCAACCGTCGGTATAACCGCCTTTCACCTCGCCACAGAGAGTTGAAGCTTGGCCCAGGCCAGTGATCGCAGCAGTTGTGAGTACTCCGCTTCTAATAAAATCGCGCCGTTCCATGTTGCCCCCAAGATTCGATTAAGTCGAACACACCTGTGCTCACCGCAAGACAATTCGCGACACCCGATTACGGCGCCGAATGGCCATGCGCACTGGCGTCTACGTCCGAAGTTGAGAATGAATTCAAACTGGTTTCAACCAAGGGACGCTCACGCAAGGTCGACGCGTCGCCTTAGGCCAGTTTTGCAACCAGTTCTACATGTCCAGAACCGATCCCCACCACTGGGGCACCATCCAACCTTCAAACTGAATCTCGACTTCTGGAGGCAGGTATGCGCTGGTCGTGAAAACCACATCCTTCCCCGACCACTCTAGATTGGTGCGCAATCTGAAGACCAACCAGGGGCACCACTCGTTGTTTTCGGTCTGCCGGAAGTTGGGCACAGTCTCAAATCGAAGCAAAAGTTGGTCGCCAATCATTGCTTTCGCCTGAACGATATCAGCCGGTTGACGGTAGCGCCACCACTTCCCGTTCTTCTTGAAACGCAAGACGAAGGCAAGCACGTGGGACGCAGCGAATCCCGGCAGTTTCGCTCGGTGCGCTAGCACTCTCTTTGTCATTCCCAATTCCTTAAACTCAGCTAGCGTGGGACGTTTGACCGTGGAACGGTACATTTGGTCAGGCTCATCAAAGGGGATCTCCATCCACGCCGCAACTGGCTCGACCCGCAGTTCCAGCCGGTCACTTTCAACACCGGCTCTCGCCAGGGTCAGTTCGCGCACCGACAAAGGCATTTCTCGTTTCAGCACGTTATCTTGCGGGGTTATCTCCCACATCGCCACTTCAAATGGCCGTAACCATGTGTCAATCGTCTGTCCGGCTTTCAGGCTGCCCTGCCCTTTGACGTGCAGCTCGGCTCGATCCGGGAAATGGGAGACGATCCGAAGGGGTCTGGCGTTGTCTGTTTTCAGGCCTACCGTCTCATCCAACCGCATTTGGACTGGACGCGATTGAAAGTCCGCATTGTTCATGAAGATGAACCCATGCCCTCCCTCAAAGTAGGAGTAGCCATACACATCGTTGTTCCAAGGATCTCCAAGGATGGTGTTGCGATTGTAAAACAGAGATTCGTTCTTCTTGGCAAGCTTCTGGAGCCGGGCAAGAAACTTCACGTCCTCGTTGTTGAACCACCTCAGTTCACCCCAGAACTGCGGGAACAGCAGGTTTCCTCGCCCCAGGTCCATCACCAAGGCTTCGCGCCAGCGCTCCTTGCGCATGGCATTTCCCCACCAGGTGTCGGTGAGCCAGATCCCCAGGCTGTCCTTATTCATTGGCGGTATCAGATCGTTGAACTGCGCCCCCTGGTCCAAACCCAGAGTTACCGCATCGCGGAAGTAAAGGGCAGGGTAGTCGCCGGTGCTGGCCGCTTCCATGGCAATTCGGTTTTCGAATATGGAATCGCCGTGCAATGCAAAGAACGGAGAACGAATGCCCCAGTACCACATGATGTAGATGTCGGGTGCTGCTTCGTGTGCGTGATGCGCAATTTTGAGCACCGAGTCAAAGTTTGCTTCGGTGGAGTACTTACCGGGTAGATGGTCATGACCAGTACTGTTGCAGTAGTAACTGCCCACATCCAGCTTGAAAAAGCGAAGATTGTCGTGGCGTATGTGGTAAAGAAGCGCATCGCGAAGAATGCTGAAATAGGGTTCGGATGCCAGGCATAGTTGCCTGTTTCCGTTCAGTCCTGGGTCCACATTGTCACGGAATCGATACTCCGGCCACTTGCCGCCCGCTACCATGGCTCTGCTAGGCTCAATCTTGGGCTTGAGCCCGCACGACCAATCAGCGAAACTGGAACCGAACCAAAGCCCCCACTTCATTCCCAGCTCATTCACTTTCTTGATCACTTTCCCCGGGCCTTCAGGGAAACCGGCGGGCGAGAACCGCGTCAAATCGCTCGTCCAGTCCTGCCATCCTACGTCGGGGACATAGTAATCGAACTGAATTCCTTCTTTCTTCCAGTTCTCAAGTAGCTCCAATGACTCCAACATTTCCGCGTCATTCAAGACCCAGTTTGGGTCGTCAGGGAACCCCGTGATTCCCAATGAATCGTAGATTGCCCGAATTCCCTTTCGCGGGCTATGGGCGCGTATGTAGTCCACGAACTGCTTCCGGGCCCTCCCTTTTGCCGCTACCCCAACGATCGACACCTTGCTTGTCAGAGTCTCTCCAGGCGCCAGCTTCTTTCCCGGAAAGTGCCGCAGACGTACACGTCCATCCATCCCCTGGCTGATACCCGCCGGGTGTTCGATGGCGCAAAACATTTCTTGATCCACCAAAACGGGAAAACCCATGTCTCCCGCGCTGGTGGAGGCCTGCATCGTAAAATCGTCGACATCCACATCGAGAACCAGCTGCTCCCTGGATGAGACATTCTTGATCTCGAACCACTTGCGGCGAACGAAATCCCGTATTTCATAGTGGGCAGCGAGTTCCAGATCTTGCCCCGGGCTCTCCAGTTCGAAGACGTACTCCGGCCGCTCCGCTGTTCCTTGCTGGTTCCAGCGTTCCAGTTTGAAGTCCGATACGTGAACATAAGGCTGGCCCACACTGATGAACTGGTCGCACAACCGGCCCTCGAAAATGTAACGGTCCTGGATCTCCTCCCGCAGGCCTTCAATCCGCCTATCGATTCCATAGGCGCGAATGGCCAGCAGATTCTTTTGTCCCTGCCCAAGGAGCAAGGCGGAGTACTCCGGTGTTCCAGGGGTGATGGTCACTTCCTCTGGGATCCGCCAACGACCCGATCTTTGCCAATGGCCAATAGGCTTCCCATTGAGAAAAACCCAGTACTGGCTCCAATCCTCTTGCGTGTACCCTCCCAGGCAGAAGACGATGGGCGACCCTTCAGAATCCTTGGGAAGTTCGAACCATTGCCTGAACCAGCCATAGCCATTGAAAACTGGCCGGCCCATGGTTCGGTCGCCCTGGCGCAGGAGGAGATTCAAAACTGTGTCCCATTGCTCTTCACCGTGGAAGTCCTCGCGGTGATATCCCGCCAGCAACCCTGCTTCCTTGTCCGGGGAAGAGTCGTCACCATCAACGCCCAAGTGAAGATACCACCAAGGGATCTCAATTCTCGCCTTCGATTGCGAGAGAGTGATCTCGAACTCCTTCGAGTCCCTAAGCTGATAAGCTTGCCCAGCTAACTTGTTGCGCAGGCCCTCGCTCCTGATGGATTCCCCGGTCATCAAGAGATTCCAGTCCATATACTTGTTGCCCAATACGAGCTTTCGATCGCGCTCATACTCTTGCCAGAGAAGTGGTTGACTCAGAATTCGCGAGCTCAATGTTTGCGTTGACGCCAATACGCCTATTCCGGATTTAATGAAATCACGTCGTTTCATGCCTTTTGCCTCGGTCTTAAAATCCTTGTGCACGCGCATTCTGCGCGAAGCCACTTTAGGTTTCGCTAAAATGCGGGGGTTCAGTGGGTGAACTCCGATCAATGGTGAGATGACGTGGCCATGCAGATCGAGGTTCTATATCCATCCCCATCAACAGACAGTTTGAACTCGACACTTCGCATCCCCAACAAAACTTCGCATCCCCAACAAACCGCGGGGGAAGGCGTTCCTTATCGCCTTCCCCCGCGCAGTTGGTCGCGGCACCGACTTAAATATGTCGTGCGCGGTGCATTTTGGCCTTAGAAGGAATACCTCAGGGCGAATTGGGCGACTCGCATGCCCAAGGCACCGCCGACGGCAGCGTAATTGTATACCCCCTGCGTAGTCCTGCCCATACCTGTGAGTCCGGATACGACGTACTGCGGGTGATTCAGGATGTTGAACCACTCCGAGCGGAATTCCAACTGGTGTTCGTTGAAGATCGGAAAGCTCTTGTGAACTGAGAAGTCAACCTGGTCAATCCCCGGGCCGCGAGCGCTGTTTCTGCCACCAATTCCGTACTGGTAATGGTCGGGTTGTGTAAAGCAACTTGTGTCGTACCATTCTGCCTTGGTGTGGGCAAAGTGGTTCGGGTTGCATGTTGCGGTTTTGTTGGCTAGGAACTCCACCCAAGGATCGGTATCCGCAAAATTGTTGGCGACAACCCAGACCGGCAAGCCAGTGGCAAACTTGAAGATCCCGGACGCCTCCCATCCGCCGATGATTTCATTGGCAATGGGATTGATGTTTCCAAGGAATTGCCGGCCATGGCCCACCGGAAGTTGGTAAACTCCGCTGAAGGTTAATTGGTGCGTCCTGTCGTAAGCCGATGGGGCCCAGTCAGCTCTCAGGTTGTATTTGTTCTCCATCATGACGCCGTCGCCTTCGGAGATATCCATGTTCTTTGACCATGTGTACGCAGCGAGAAACTGGCTCCCACTGTGGAAGCTCCGTTTGAGTGAGGCAAGCAGTCCGTTATAGCTGGACCAGGCGACAGGGTCCTGTTCAAAAACATCGCCTATGTAAGAATACGGGTGCTGGTCATATCTCCCGGATGTGCTTCCCGGCAGAATGGCGTTGGCCTGATTCTCATCCACACGGACGCTTTGGTCATGCCCGGAATTTCCCACATAGCCGACCGATGCCAGGTAGTTACTGGCAAACGACTTCTCGATCGAGACATTCCACTGCTGGTTCCAGGGGTCCGGTTCCTTCCTGGCGATCGTAAACGGCGCTTGACCGGCGGTGGACGGATGAAGGCTTAGACTCGTTTGAACTGGGGTTGGGTTGGTGATGTAGTACTGATCCGACTGTTGGACGAAGCTCGGAGGGTGCGTGAACAACATCTGAAGATAGTTGTACGCATTGTTCGTGTAGTAAATCCCGTAGCCTCCGTGAATGGCTAGCCCGGGCAGGGGTGAATAGCTGGCCCCGACTCGAGGCGCCCAGTCCTTGTAATTCGTGATCCAGGTGCCTGGAACGATGGTATTGGTCGGGACATCGTAGATGCTCGAGTTCCCGTGCTTGTCGTTTGGCGGGTTGTCGAATTGATAGCGGACGCCCAGGTTCAAGGTCAGATTATGCCGGATCTTCCAGTCGTCCTGAACGTAAGCGGCGATTTCGGATTCTCTGAAGGCGCCTAGGGAGGGACCGGTGGCGGCAATTGCAGAGGACACATAACCCAAATAGAGATCGGCGATTCCGATCCCCTCCTCAAGTAAGTTCGCACTCTCGACGGGCCCCGTGGCGCCAGCCGTGTATTTCGCTGTGAAGGCTCCGGTGAACCCAAACATACCGGTATTGTTCACGGCCCAATTGCCGTCGAATTGTGTCCGGATGAACTCTCCGCCCAAGAAGATCGAGTGATTGCCGTGTGTCCAGTTGAGTTCGTCCCCATACTGGAATCGGTTTTGAGTCGCGTCCTGCGGAGCGTAAGGATTCGACGCCGGGATACCTAACCCTCCAATACCAATATTGGGAATCGCCCACTGCGACGGAGCCGCATCCAATCCCTGCAAACCGAAGTAAGTGGCCCAATCCTTGGCGCCGACTCCAAACTCCGACTCTCCCGTGATGCTCCGGTTGTAGCCGGCACGAGCAGTATTAACAAGCCTTGAGCTGAAAACATAGGTGTCTTCAACGAAGGCGTTCATGCCCGAGTAAAGGTACGTGTTGCCGAATTGGCCGGAGACAATGCTTGGCTGGTTGGTCGGCGAATTGTTATCCTGGAGGGCGCCGTATATCTTATGCCTGTCCGACAGATCCCAGTCCACTCTTCCCAGATACTGATTGCTGTTTGTCGTGTTGCCCAGGGTTTTCTGGTAGTTCTGGTTGTTGGCGTTTAGCGGAATGTTCGGCGCAGGGAAAAGGGACAGATACTGCTTGAAGATTGGATTCGGCGTGACCGAGCTTGGAATTGCGTTCGCCCCGGTCTCGGAGAGATACGTTTGCGTCGTTTCGGTGACAGGATTGTAGCTCGCCGGGTCGTAGATGAGCGTTGTGTAGTCGGAAAAGTCTCCGCTTAGTTCCTTGGCGGTCGGGACGCGCGCGAGTGCAACATAGGACGTCCCGTTTCTAAGTCCACTATAGTCGAAGAAGAAGAAGAGTTTATGCGGTATAATCGGCCCGCCCACAGCCCCGCCGAAGAGGTCATACCGCTCTGGCGCTTTCTTCTGGCTCGTCCCGCTCACGTTGTAAGGGGCCGCGTTGAATACATCATTCTGCAGAAATTCGTATGCGGCTCCATGGAAGGATCTCAGACCCTGCTTGCTGATAACGTTGACAATTGCGGGGTCACGATAACGGGCGTCTGAACCATTCAAAACGGTCTTTACTTCCGCCGTGGATTCAGCCGAGGAAACGATATTTGCCGCGGCGGCAAGCCTGGCGACATTCTCGTTACCGTCTTGCAGAAAACCCGTTTGGAAAGTTTGCGCGCCGGCCAGAATCACCGCACGGCCCGAAGCGCCATACCAACCCAACGAAGTGACTGATTCATTCGTGTCTGTGGCGGCCTGCGATCCGGCGCCAAGCGTTGTGATGCTCAGAATGTTCCGTCCCGAGGTTGGCAGGTCGGTAATAGCCTCTTCGGATATAGATGTGCTCACTTCGTGACTTTCGGTTTGCACATCCGTCATCGATGAGGCGTTAACTGTGACCTCGGCAGTTGTACTGCCCACTGCGAGGGTCGTATCACCGTTCGCAATCTGTCCGACAGAGGCCGAAATGGTCAGCTTGACCTTGGAAAAGCCGTTCGCCTCGATTGAAAGGACATATTTACCCGGCTTCAACGACGGAAATGAGTAAACTCCGTCGGAATTGGTGGTTGTAACACGGTTTGTTGAGGTCTCGACACCGGAGGCGGTAACCTTTGCGTTAGCCACGAGTGCGCCGGACTGGTCAGTCACTCTACCCTGGATCGTCGCCACATCCAACTGCGCATTCGCATGTCTTGGCGTTGCGGCCAAAAACATGATGGCGAGGATCACGGACAAGCACCCGACAAATGTTAGGTGAAATCCATGTCTAATTTGCATCCTGCAATTCCCGTTCATTCTTGCTCCTCCATTTAAGATGTTGTCCGATCGGGTTTGAGCGCGCCTTATCTCGCCTTCAACGCCCCTAGCGTGTTGCTACTAGAGCATTTTTGGAATACACGTAGACTTCTTGAGAGCCGTGATAGGTGGCTTCTTCTTGAGGAATAAGCCACTTGAGCGTGTGCTTTTGGTCTACACCAATTCCGAAAATGCTATAGCCTCAGACGTGTGAGGTCGATTCCATCGTCGTGTGGTTAGTTCAAAACGAGTGGAATGGCTTCGCCTTAGAAACTCGTTGACACACCGTCCAAGTTCGAACGTATGCCGCAGGCCCAGCAAAAGAAGTACCGGCCTTTTCAAATGACAAACTATTTACTTGCCGGAACGTTAAGAGCACATATCAGAAAATGTCAAAGAAAAAAAGATCGACCATGAAGTTTGCGCACACCGCAAACGTTTTTGGAAACGCTTTCGCCGTGCGAAATCAATTTCCGGAGTCGGTTGCACGAGGCTGAACGAAGGATGATCAGTGGTGGATTGAATAAGAGCACGAATCCTTGGGATACCGCTTCGAGCGGCATGCGAATTCTGTCCTGTTGGAGGCGTGGGCACCGACAGATTTTTGCCTGACTTGCACTCTTCTTCTTTGCCGGGGCCTATGTTCATACTTGCGATGTGCGCAAAGAGGGCGGTGTCTGAAACCTCTGCGGTTGGCTAGGAGTCTGTCGGAGATAGAATTTATACCCTTTAGAATCAACAACTTACAAATTCTACGCAATTACGTATGTTGTTGATTCAGAATGGGTTACAGTTTCCAATTTTCTTATCCCCGACAGACTCCTAGAAACCATCTCGCAGGTGCTCGAGTAGGGTGAGCAAGCAGGCCCAGTGGACAAAACAACACATGGCTATTTTTGCCCAACCCCTCGAAACGGTTTAATTGGCCTTGAGGGGTCGTAAATTCAATCCCAGGACAATTCCGCTCACCGTTCCGGCGTGTTGCCCAATCGCTTGACGGAAGTAGCGCCAATCAGGGAACGCATCTGAGAAATTGCAATGCCGTTCAATTGCGCCAGCCGTTCCGGCGCCGTCAAGCCTTGATGGATCAAGACGGCGTTGATGCTCTCCAAATTGGATAGCACGACCAGTTGTTCCAACGTCGCGACATCGCGCATGTTGCCAGGTTGCTGGGGATTAGCCTGACGCCATTGCGCGGCAGTCATGCCGAATAGGGCCATGTTGAGCAAGTCGGTCTCGCTGGCGTACACGGTGACGGTTTGCGCCTTGGTGAGTTGCGGTGGAATCAGCCGTTCCTTGATCGCGTCCGTGTGGATGCGGTAGTTGATTTTTGCCAGTGTGCGCTGGAAGCTCCATTCCAGCGATGTCGCGCGCCTCTTCATCCTTGAGTCGTTGGAACTCCTTGATTAGGTACAGCTTGAACTCGGGGCTGAGCCAGTAGCCGAACTCGAAGGCAATGTCGCGGTGAGCGTAAGTGCCGCCGTACCGGCCGGCCTTGGCGTGCAGGCCGATGGCACCCGTGGCCTCGATCCACTTCTTTGCCGACAGATAGAAGCTGTTGCGCCCGGCCTCGTTTCTAATTCCCTCGAATTCGAGGGAATTGAAAGCGGGGTTGTTGAT